>Ga0214473_10001674_pt1 | contig 28691 bp, 22 predicted proteins | sample RVTome_7_FD_203509 | JGI IMG/M metagenome (GOLD analysis project Ga0214473, IMG submission 203509) | Soil microbial communities from uranium-contaminated site in the Upper Colorado River Basin, Wyoming, United States - RVT98D197 | ecosystem: Environmental > Terrestrial > Soil > Contaminated >...
CAACGACATGGACGCTGGAATACCAAAGTGGCAGATTCATACCACCGCAACTCCGGGGGCGCCTTCCACACCCCAATTGTGGGGGACAGAGGGTCTCAATTACCTGTACATTTGGCCGGCAGACGCCGTAGGCCAGAATGCTCTGCAAATCGACGCTGCGGTAAGAGCGCCAGTGTTTTTGACGAACGGGTCCCAGGACGCTAACAAAATCGACTTGGACTCGGCGGCAATTTCGCAGTTGCTCGACTACGCCCAGCACGTTTGCAATATCCCGCGTGGCGCGGCTATGCTGAGAGCGACCATGCCGAAGCTGCGGTCATTCATGCGGGCGATCGGGATGCAGAATTCCCTTTTTGCTGCATCTTCAATTTTCAAAGCAAGTTATTCCGAGCAGTCAAATCGTCGAACAAGGCCACGGTTACTCGGAGACCTGACTGGTAGACCAACCCCAGCCAGAGTCAGATAGGAGGAGCTATGCCCGAAGAAGAAAGAAGTGACCTGTCAAAGGGATTAAGTAATATTGCCGATCGTCTAGCTCAACAGTCAGCGCAATCTGGCCAAAGGGCTGAAGAGTCGCGCGAACGTGGTCAGGCGCAAGCACAGCGCGCGAGCGCAAGAGCAGAATCTCTCAGGAGCGAGGCGACGTCGGGCCTTGACACTCGGCCTACCAGAAGGACCAGGATCACTGTCTCCTCTCGAGGGAATGGCGGTCGGTCAAACGGAAGGTAGCCCATGCCTCAGGAAAAGAAAGAAGGCGGGTTCGTTCAGCGGTTGCGTAGGGCGCTTGGCGTCGAGGAGCCCAAGAAGTCTGAAGACCGTCCTTACACCGAGTCGGAACGGATTGCGATGGAGCGTGCAGTTCCTGGACGGTTCGCCGGCCCCAGAAAGGAAACTCCTCCGGAGGAAAAGCCTAAGGCAAAACGCGAGACCCCTGCGCGTATACTTCCGCCAAAGGCAAAACGCCAATCGAGCGGAAGGGGTCAAAGGAGATAATTCGATGGAACAATTTAGGAGACTTCCACCATCTAACCCGGACGACTTCCCGGCATTCCGAAAGGCCGCAGAACTCGAGCGAACGCAAAAGGACTATCGCGGCAAGCCGATTCCTCGTATGGCTGTTAACAGTGTGAAGAAGGCGCCACAGAAGAAATAGAGTTGTGCAGTACTGCACAAAGGGAGACAGTGAGTGGTTGCAGGCCAGCCGCCAACCTACGACGAAGTTACCGATAAGGACCTTTTTCACCAGTTCCAAGATCGGACGCTCGAACCTCGCACAGCGGACGGAGATCCCGTTGCTGTTACGACGACGATGTGGACCGCTCAGCAGATCATTGATTATCTGGATTACCGCCAAAAGCGGTTCCTGCGTGAAACGGGCATCGTTGTCGCCAGACTCGGGTATGACGGGTTGGGTCAGAACAACTCGATTGTCCAAACACCCCAGATTGAGGCGGTGACTCTCCCTCAGAACTTGGTCGACGTACTTCGCCTTGCATTCGTGAATTACGATACAACAAACCCAGTCCTCGTTGATTCTATTATCGAGGTACCGCGTGAGGATTTTACCAGCCTTGACTCTGGCGAGCAGGACTGGGAGTCAACGTTCCAACCGACACCGCCGGCGTACACACAGTCGATCACCGAGACCCTTAAGGCGTTTCTTGCCAATCCGCCTTCTGACATCGGCGCGATCGACCTGACGTTCGTTGCTTTCAGTGCGGCGCTTACAGGGGAAGGAATTGCGCTCAGTGTTCCACCGGAGTTTTCTCAATACATTTTGTACGGCGCCCTCGAGGACGCATTCAGCAAAGAGGGGGAAGCCTACTCACCGGAGATGGCGCAGTACTTCGGAGCGCGGTGGGATGAAGGGATACAGCTTGCCAAGGCGATGCTTTCAATGCCGGCGTCCCTCGAGCCTGGATTCGCATAATGCCGCCTGATTACCAGCACAAGCCGCGCAAAGCCGTCTTCGGGGGAGTGGATCTCCACTCGTCAGTTGATACAGTTCTCTATCCGCGCTACCGCATCTACAAAAACGTTAAACCAACAGTTGGAAATGCCTTTCGCACAAGGCCGGGGAACGCGATGATAACTCCCGGGGCCTATGGGAAGACCGACGTCCACTCTCTTGGTTTTCTCTACGATCCTGTGCGCGGGGTGAGCGCAACCCATGCGAGCGGATGGGTTCGTCTTGGCGGGACGTTTACCGCCGGAGATGAACTCACTATCACGGTCAACGGGTTCGACACGACCTACATCATCACGCCGGAGGACGCTGCCGGTGCCGGCGACACGATCGTTCAGGGCATGGCTGATGCGATCAACGCAAATGCCGACGTGAACGTCTTGGTCACGGCGACCTCCGGGCAATTCAGCTTTGGCACGATCATTGGAGCTGTATGGAGAGTCATCCTCACAGCCGTTGATGCTGGAGTCGGCGGGAACACTATTACGCTGGCGGCTTCGATTGCCGGAAGTGCCTCGACGCAGGCGACTGGTTGGGTTGACTTGTGGGGAGTCTCCGCACAGGGGTCTACCCCCGTGGGACCAAACGCGCCGGGCACTGCGGCGACTGTTGGACCTGGCGTTCAGCCTTGGGCGAACCCCAACAACATCAAAGTTGAGGATGGGGCTCTTGCGACATGCACTCTGTTTAATAGTCCACCAATTAATCCTCCCAACACTCCATCGGAGTATCTCACCGCAACGAATTTTGGATTTGCGATTCCTGGCACGGCAACCGTGCTCGGCGTGAAGGTAGAAATCAAGAAGCGGCAAGTTTCTGGAACGAGTGCCGTTTACGATTCTTCCGTTCAACTTGTCGCAGGGGGTAGTACCCAAAACAAGGGCAAACTGACGGCATGGTCGGGGTCTCTGTCCTTCTACACCTATGGCGGTGCAACGGACAAATGGGGATCGACGACGCTAACCCCAGCTCTTGTCAACGACCCGGCTTTTGGAGCCCGCATCGCAGTGCAGTGTACGGGGGACCCTGGCTCGGGCGCCGTTGCCGGCGTGGACTTCATTAGAATCACGATCTACTACAGCGGGGTGGGGAATTCAGATGAGGTCGACTTGACCGTGAACGCGATTACAAAGGTATACGTTGCCGCCGTTACTTCCGATATGTCCCTTGCAGCGGCAAGTCTCGCTGCTCTGGTCAACGCTGACCTAACGACTCTAGTGACTGCACTGTCTTCAAAAGTGAGCGACAGCCCGGTTACTTACCGAGTTGCGTTGACAGCGATAACCCCGGGGGCCGGAGGGAATGCCATAGCCTTTTCGGTGACCCTCATCGAAAACGCCCCTCCTGCGAGCATGTTTTCCAATGTCAGCGGAGCGACTCTATCTGGTGGAGGAGCTGCGTCGGCCGGGACTGAGACGTTTGGAGCGAGCGGCCCACATTTGAGCGGCGGGGAAAACGCTGTATCGCTGTCTGGTGGAAGTCTCTTATTCATGGTTGCCGTCGACGACTTGGTGAATGTTCTCACCTTGGCGTTGCTCGACACTGGGTATTCCGGCTTCCCTGTGACAATTGTCTACTACCGGCTTTCGGGGAGTTCCTACCCTTATGCGATCATCGGCGATTTCAACCAAATGCGAAAATTCAATTCCGCGGGGGAGGTCGCGCAGTTAGGGCTTGCGGCGGCTCTTTCCCAGGTCATCTCGACGGTGATAACGGCAGTCACTTTGGTAGGAGGTCCCGACACAAGCTTTGGCGTTGAATATGACTGGCGAGGAACGTATTTCTCGACTGTGACGAAATCTGAGTCTAACCCCACTCCCATCCAGCTCGAGACGACGGTCGACGTAAAGCATCCGGTCCAATTGGAAATGACCCCATCCATCGACTCGCAAATTGATGCTATACGATTCTATCGGCGCGGTGGGACACTGGCGGACGCTTGGAGGCTTGTCGGTCAGCAGGGGAACTGGCGAAACCTTGCTGTAGGAGGTGCGGAGTGGATTGCTGGTATAGCCACGATCGTTGCGCCAGGACATGGGATGCTCGAAGGTCAGGGCGTAGGTATTCGGGGAATTTTTCCTGCCGGTTACAACGGAGACGTGATCATCACAAGCGTTACCGATAACACATTCTCCTATGAGCTTGTGGCTGACCCGGGAGCATACGTCGGAGGCGGCTACATATTCCTCGAGGACATCTCTTCTGATGAGGATATTGCCAGTGTGCTTGTCTTGCAGTTGGACAACGACGTACCAGTGACAACGACCGATTTGAATGGCGATACGGTCAAAGGGGTTGCGCTGCCATTTATTTGGGGGCCTTACAATGGGCTCTACATCTTTGGTTGCGGAGATCCCTACCGGCCAGGGTTCCTCTACTGGTCAAAGCCTGGGAACCCCGATGCGTGGCCGGTCATCAATAACGTTGAAGTGACACAGCCATCCGACCCTCTCCAAAATGGTTTTATTTGGGCTGGCCGACCGTGGGTGTTCTCGAGAGAGAAATTGTATGACCTCTTTGTCTCGCCGATTGGCGGTGGGCTATTTGTTCCAATGGATGCCACGGCCGGCGCCGGCCTGCGCGCGCGATGGGGACTGGCCGCAGGCCCCGACAAGATTGGTTTCTGGTGGGTAGCCAAAGACGGGATCATGGAGTCCTCGGGAGGACTTGGATTAAACATCACGAATGATGCCCTCTTCCCACTCTTCCACGAGGAAACAGTCGAGGGGAATGCGCCGATCGACTGGACGCAAGAGCGCCGTATTCGACTTGCTTGGTTCGACAGTGAACTCTGGTTCGCTTTCCAGGATACAGGCGGAACTATTCAAGTTTGGATTTGTGACGTCCTTCACGGTCACCGTTGGAGGCAGTCGGCGTACTCCTGGGGGCCTCGCTGTCTTTTCCCTGAGCCAGAGACAGACAACACGTTTATGTTTGGCGGCAACGATGGAAAAGTCTACGAGCAGGATGAAGCATTGTCCGCGGATGCTGGTGTGGCGATCGCGTGCAAGGTGCGCGAGGGATTCGATGATTCCGACGACCCTCAGCAAACCAAGGAATACGGAGGCGTCGTCATTGATCTTGACCCGCAGGGCGCCTCTATCCAGGTTACGGCATATTTTGCTGATGGAACCGCTCAAGCTGTGGCTCTGGCTCCAATCACTGGCGTTGGCCGTAAGCAAGTTGAGCAGGGCCTGAAAGACGGTGCTGGAGAAGAGTCTTACGGTCGTAGCATGGCACTGGACTTTGCCTGGACGTCCACGGCGAGACCAGTTGTGTTCGGCCAGGAGCCACTTGTTAGGCCGGATGAAGTTCCGGCCACACACTTCGAATCTCCTCCGAGTTCGCATGGGTTGCCAGGATTCGCTTATTGCTACGATGGCTACATCGGGTTGAGGAGCACCGCGGACGTGACACTCACACTGGTCCTTGATGGTGTATCTCAGACGGTAATAATTGCCTCAACGGGCGGGGCCCGTCGCAAGGTCCTCGTGCAGTTTGCGCGCAATAAGGGAAAAACCGTGCAGTTCAAACTAGACTCAGCCGTGGCTTTCAGGGTGTACCGTGAAGATTCCTACGTGAATATCTATCCGTGGCAGGGTGGATCTCCGGCGCAGTTGAGACCTTTCCAGGTGTAGAATGCCTGAGTTCATCGAGAACTTTCAAAGACCGTCGCTTGTCGAGATAAAGCAAGACGATAAAACGGTTCGCCTGCCTGATTACGACACCCTCGTGAGAATTCTCTACCGCGATCGCGCGGACATTTATGCTCTTTTGAAGATTGGCCAGCAAGCGGGATCTGGGGTGCTTGCCAGTAGTGACCAGTCAGACCAAGGAGCTGCTATAGCTTCGACAGTGATCTATACTCCGACCGCTACCGGCCGTTTCGCCGTTCGTGCCTATGCTTTGTGTGCCGCCGCGGGCGCGGGTACAGTTTCATTCTTTCTTTCCTGGACGGACCAAGTTAAGGCGCAAAGTCAAACCCTTATTGCTAATCTCTCGCTCGTAACACTTGGAACGCTAAGTTCTGGGGAGAAGATTGTTCGTGCTATTGCTGGACAGCCAATCGCCTTTTCCACGACGGTTGCAGGGATGGCAGGGGGAGCCCAATACGATCTCAGCATAGGAGTTGAAGCTGCATGAGTGATTCAGAACAAGTTGAAAACGTATTTATAGTTTGTCGCCGCGAAAACCGGTCCACTCGGCACGAATTTGAAGGAAGTTTTATGGACCGCGGGCCCCATGAAGTCTGGCGCTGTCTATCGTGTGGCGCTCGACGAGTCTGGGGGGCGGCTCGTACCGAACCACGCACCAGTCCCGTACGAGAATGGTGTTGGGTGAGCCCACAGCCGAAGACGCTTTCTGCTGGACAAGTCAGCCGTTAGGGTGGTAACGTCCGGCAAAGGAGAATCAAGTGGGACTGTCTGCTGCTCCATATTCTGGAACCCCCGACGTCTACACGGCGTTTGAGCAAGACGCACCGACGCCTCCGCCGCCCACAACGACAGCCCCACCGCCTACTGCAGCTCCTCCGCCAACCGCACCGCCAGCGACAGGCGGGCTGCTTCCTCCACCTCCAGACACTTCCAGCATGGGGCAAGGGAAGTTTGGTTACTGGACGCTTGCCGAGTTGGGAACAGAGCAGGCCCTTGGCGCCAGACAGACGCGCGAATACGCGAGTGAACTTGATAAACTGACCGCTCCTGCCCTGCGTGGGTATGCCGAATTCCTGAGGGATATGACGAGCAAGGATCCGGGAGCACGCATGGCCGCGGCGGGCCCGGGAGTTGCCGCGGTTACCAAACAGCAAGAGGCAGCGCGAAAGAATATTGCTGGGGCGCTTCCTCGCGGCGGGATGCAGGATTTCCTCACCGGCATGTCGTACGTTCAACAGGCATCCGACATTGGGGGACTGATCGACTCGGCATGGTTGCAAGCTGAACAGATGCAGGGAGAATTTGGCGAGTGGGGAGTGGACGCCACGCAGCGCGGGCTGGCACTTTCAGCATCCGAACTTGCCGGCGCGACGGGTACCACAGGGCAGGCCGTTGGATACAAGATGGGTGTTCAGCAGGCGAACCAAGAGTCTGTTATGGGAGCGATCGCGACGGCCGCTGAAATCGCCGCGATGTTTGCTTAGGGGGAGTTATGGGCGGGTCGCCAACTTCGGGATTCGGGACGGGCGCCGGCTACATCGGCGCGCTCCTTGGCGGGCTCAAAAAGGGATACGAGGAGAAGCGCCAGCGCGAGGAGCAGAAGCTCGGCCAGCGCGCGAACGTCATTTCCGAACAGGTCAAACTTGCATCACAGAAGGCCGAAGAGGTCTTCCGCAGCCCAAACGCATCCGAAGAGCAGAAAAAGCTCGCCTCTGAGGAAGCCGCGCAAGCCTACGGAGAGTACGACAAACTTCTCAAGGAACTCGAGAAACGCTATCAGCCCGACAAGACTCTTTGGTCCAAGATCAAAGGGCGCTTAATGGGAAAGGGCGGTGCGCAGCCAGGACAGCAGCAAGGAGCGCAGCCCGCTCCTACGCCGTCCGGGGCAGCTCCTGGAGCTGGTCCTGCGGGCGCGGCGCCGAGTGCAGGAAATGCACAACCTGCAAACCCTTACGCGGCGATGATGGGGGCTCGACGGGTTGCCGGAGAGCAAACGGCTGAAGCGGGGGCTATGGAGGCAAATGTCACAAAGCAGGAACTTCAAGAGCGGCTCTATAAGTTGGCGCAGACCCAAGAGGGTCGGCAGGCCGCGGCGGAGATCCTGACGATTCACCAGAAGGTCGGCAGTGGTCAGATGACTCCCGACGAGGGGGTTCAGCGAGTCTGGCAGGCGGGAATGAAAGCGAACCCAAATGACCCAACGGCGGGTCAGCGTGAGGCGTTATCGCTTTTACAGATGGGGAAAACAAGTGGAAGACTCAAGGGTCCCGAGATTGACAAGAAAATCACCGAGCTTCAGCAGGGGATTTCCGGAGGTCTCGGGTACTACCGCCAGCCGACTACGGCCGCGCGCTACCCAACGGGGAAACTTGCGGAGGTATTTGCGCGCTCCGGCGTTCCCATAAAACCTTACGACCAAATCACTCCCGACGAATGGAAGAAGGTCTCCGACCTTTCGAAGCGCGAGTATCAGCAGGCCCTTCAAAGAGCCGCGGCGACGCATGATCATCGCTACCAAGAGTTCAATGCCCGGACGGTCGCGGACCGCAACCTGATCGGAAGGTTGGAGACTCGAATCGGTCAGATTCAAAATCTTATGACTGACTCGATGCGGGATATCACCGACCAGCAGAAACAGGAGTTGATAACCGAACTGGCGGACACTCGGGCACAACTTGCCGAGCACTATGATAAGGTCCAGGGTGCTTTTTCGGACATCTATGGAGGGAAAGGCGCAGCGAGGCCCGCGCCGGCGCCGGCTCCAACTTCTGGAACGCCTACTCCATCGCCGCGGCTTGGCCCTGCGGTTGACCAGATAGCTCAGTGATGAAGTTCAATGGGAAGCACGCTCCTATTCCCGCAGGCTGAGGTCGATCCAGTCCGCAAGGAGACCTCCGCTTCTGACTACCTCGATCAACCAATCCAGTCGAAAGTAGAACGTCTCCGCAAAGCCTCACCCACATTTCGCACCTGGAAGATTGACGACCAGCTCGAGTTCGCGCGCCAGCTCGACAAAAAACTGAGGCTTCGTGCGCCGAAAAAGACGGGAACTCTCTATGAACGACCTCGCGCGAAAGCCGAGAGCGCGGCACCTGCGCCTACTCCTGCGCCAGCGCCGACAGCGCCACCTACCGTTCCGAAGGAAATAGATGATTGGGCGAAGGGGCTACTTGGTCAAGCGCCGAAGCCCGCGGCTACGAAACCGTCGCTTCCGCCGACTCCACTTGTTCCCGCCTACGAACCGGCCGCGCCGGGAGTCCTTGATTCTCTAGGTCAGGCACCAGTTAAAAAAACTCCTGATATCAAAAAGCAGCTTCCAATGAAGCTTCTCGATATTGAGAAGCAGGTGCCAATTGAGCCTGAGTATGTCTCGCCGTTTGGACCTGGGACGTACGGTCTGGCTACAATGGGCGAGGCGATCACAACTCGCCACGACGACATCGGGAAGGGAGCGCGCAAGGCGATTGCCGACTACCTGCGCGAGGGAAGGCTGATCCCTGACAAGTATTTCGAGGTAATAAAGGAGAAGCTTGCCGTTGATCCGGCGATGGCCCAATTACTCAGCAAGGGTAAGCCGCCATCCGTACGTCGTGAGAAGACCCCATTCGCTGCCACACGGATGCCCTTTGCTCGAGGGTCAGAGCGAGAAGAGGTATCGCCAACCACTCCTGAGACTCTGGCGCGTGCCGCGATGGACACGCTTAACCAGTGGTACTCGCCAGCCATGCTCGCGCTTGTTGGTTTCGGTAAGGCGGGGGCTCTGCCTGAGACTGCCTTCGTAAAGACCCGGGGTGTCGCTGGCGAGGCGATGCGGGAAGCGATCAAGCAACTGCGCCGCGCCGAAGGGCTGTACCGGGCCGGCGACAGGACCGGAGCGGAAGCGGCACTGAAAGCCTATGAGGACATCCGGAGAGCGGCGCCGGAGATAGCCAAAGACCTCGAAAAGCTGAGACAGTTTGTCGCTTGGGTTCGAGCCATCAACGTGGCGATGGGAACTGGGTTTACTGCGAGTTTTGGCGCACAAGCGGTCAAAGACATTCACGAAGGCAAATATACCGAGGCTGCGGCGGACCTCCTTGGAGCGGTGGGGTCGGCGATATTCGCAGGGGTCGGCGCCGGCAGGCTGTGGATGGACAGGGGGATGAAATTCAAGCCGCCGGACATGCCGGAAGTCGCGCCCGTACGCCCCGAGATGCCCGCTCCTGGCGCGGCAGCGCGCCCAGAACCCCCAGCCGCGCCACCTGCTGGCTTGCCAGGCGCTCCCCAACCGGCACCTGCCCCGGTAGCCCGTCCAGAGGCCGAAAGACCCTCTCCTGTGACTCCTACGCCTACGCCGATAGAGGCTGTGGTTCCGGCCGGAAGGCCGCACCTCGACAACGCCGCGGGGAGCCCCGAGCCCGGTGTGAAATGGTCAGACTACCTCGTCAAGAGCGCCGACCTCGTTGATTCTAAGGAGGGGGTGGACCACTACAAAGCTGGTGAAAAACACTACATCGTCATGCCGTCCGGAGACGTGTTCATTCGTTCCGGAGCGGCAGGGGACAAGGAGTTCGAGAAGGCGACTCGACGGGCCCGCAAGGTCGCGGAGGGGAAAGAGGCCCTTCCGCCTGGAGGTCCGAAGGCGCCCGAAGGGTGGGCGTTCGCGACGCTCAAGGACTACGGGATCGACGAGGCAAAGCGGAGGCTCAAAGACCTCGAAAAGACTTCCCCTGGTCGAGAATACAAACTTTCGGAACCTCGGAAGGATGAGAGAGGCAGGACGTTCTACTATATTTTGGAGAAGAAGCCCACCGGAGCGCCAGAGCCAACGGCAAAGCCTGAGGAGGGTCTGGACTACAAGGCCCTGGTCGAGTCGGCTGCTCCTGGGATTGAATTCAAGGGCATAGACGAGTCGGGGATCTGGTACCACGACACGCAGACCGGCTCGACGGGTGTCTTACGCAATGTCGATGAATTCAGCCCGGACGACCTACGGAAGCACGTTGAGGATAAGCGCAAAGAGTTTGAGGAAGGGAAGAAGCCGAAGCCATTCGCCGGCCAGGAACGTCGCCTCGACAAGACGCTGCGCATGGAAGTCGAGCAGCACATGAAGTTGTCGGGGGAGACTGACCGAGCGGCGGCACTTGCCGACGTGCTGGAAGCGCGCGGAGAGGCGGCGAAGCCTGCGGTTTCAAAGCCAGCAGCCGGAGAAACGCTTCCCCGTGAATGGGCAGAGAGCGTTGCGGAGGCAGTCGAGAGCCGCAAGGAAGCGAAGGGACTCTTCCCGAAATACGAAGACCTGATTGACAAAGCACTCGCCGTCGTCAAGGAGAATCCTGATTTCTCCGAAGCGGATATAGTTACTGCGGCAAAGAGGCTCATTGAGGAGGCTAAGGGGGTGGGTCGCCCTGCTCTCCCCCCGACCGCCTCGGTCGCCGCTCTGACACCCGAGGCAATTCCTGCCGCGTATGACTTGCGGCCATCAAAGGAAGACGTCCAGGACGCCATCGAAAACATCAAGACTCCTCGACCTGGGACAAAGAAGTACACGAGCCTCGTCGAAACCCTTACGAAAGATGCCACGGAAGCGATTGAAATACTCGCGGCTCGAGTGGAAGGCTACGAAGACATCCGGAAGAATGGAGTCGCCGCCCTCCCTAATTATTACGAGCAGTGGCAGATCGACGAGGCGCTTGACGAAGCTCGCGAGGAGTTTCCTGGAAAGACCGACGACGAAATCGTTCGTGATTCATTCCTGCAAGCGATCGGAGACGAGGTCCAGGGGTATCGGCGTCAGCTCGAGGTGACAGTCGGAAAACTCCGTGAGTTGAAGGAGCCTGTCCCCGAGGGCGCCTACGAGCAGCTTGGGAAGTACGAACCTGAGTCGATGCCGACCGGCCAGATGCCGTTGATCCCTGCCGCAGAAGCGGCGCCGGCGCCGGTTCCTACCGCCGCGCCGAGTGCAGATCTGCACAAGCCTGAGTATATGGCGCCGGGGACGGCGGTTGTTTGGAGGAAGAGAGGGGCCAAACCAACAACCGCCTTCGTCAGAAAGTACGACAGAGATCTTCGAGAAGTGACGATCCGAGACGCGGCAGGAAAAGTTCATCCTGTAGGAGCCTCGGAAGTCTTGCCCGTTTACCTCTTGCCGAAGGCAGAGTTCCTTGCAATTCCCGGAACCACCGAAGCGGCGCATGAGCGCGCCGTAACTCTTGCAGTTCGATCTGGCCAGCCGGTCCCCGATAACGTCCTCGCCTCATACCCTGAACTGAAGGCCAAAGAGCCCGCCCCCATACCTGCACCACCGCCGGCTGCGCCAGCTCCAATAAAGGCCGCTGCTCCGCTACCAAGAAAAGACCGCCTCACCGCTATCCGCGAGCACTACATGCCGGGCAACGTCGTGTGGGACAATTACTGGCGAAAATACGATAAGGTGCTCAACTTCAAGGAGGATGTTCCGTACAAGGGAGACTTCCAGGTCACGGTTGTGACTTCCGACAAAGAGGGAAATCCCCTACTTGGCGAGGAACCGCGAACACATTCCACGCCGCCAGGTAAAGGAGACAGGATCGAGAAGAAGGTAGAAGAGAAACTCTTCAAGTACTCCTCGACGCAGGTCAACCTTGACCCAGGGTGGCAGGACCGCATCAAGCGCTTTGCCGGCGCGACGATCGCACCTGAGGATCTCGCAGGGAAGGGAATGGAAGTAGAGCCCCACATTACCGTGCGTTGGGGACTCCATACGGAAGACGCGGGAATCGTCAGAAAGGCGATCGGCACCGAGGCTCCCATCCGAGTGACATTCGGGAAAACGGGCATATTCCCACCATCCGAGTCGAGCGATGGCAACGAAGTGGTCTACCTTGAGGTGAACTCTCCGGACCTCGAAGCGCTCAATGCTAAACTCGGGAAACTCCCAAGCACAGAAACGCACGAGTACAAACCCCACGTCACACTCGCCTATGTGAAGCCTGGAACGGGTCAGAAGTATGCCGGGAAAATAGACTTCGAGGGTATGACGACGCGGATTGGGACGGTCACCTTCGCCGATCGCACTGGCGCGCAGACCGACATCGAATTGAAGGGTGAGCGTCCGCCGGTGAGCTGGGGGACGGGGGTCAGGACCGGACGTGAGACGGAGTTCTCGACCAGCTCGCAGCGCTTTGCGACGAAGGAAGAAGCTGAGACGGCCGGCAATGAGTTGATGAGCCGATGGTTTGCGGTCACGGAAACTAAAGCTGTCCCTGACGATACCACGCCGCCCAACTACCGTTTCAACTCTGAGACGTACCGTGGCGAACCCCTCGATGCGAAAGCGGCGCCCGAGCCTGCATCACTGAAAGAAATTACGATGTCGCCGGAGAAGGCTGCGGCCCTCGAGAAGTTGAAGCGCGCACTCTCCAAGGCGCCGAAGCCGACCGAGCCCGGGGAAGCTTCGAAGATGGCCTTTGACCCAGAGGTCATCATGGCCGCGGAGGAGTACGGCGAGATCCTGTGGAAAGAGGGGCTGACCGAATACGACGCATGGGCCGCTCGGATGATCGGGGACCTCGGCGACTACGGCGAGAGCGCGAAGCCCTACCTCGCCGACACGTTTGACAGTCTCCAAGCCAAGTATGGCGAGGAAGCGCCGGAAGCGAAGGCGCCCATCGAGCCGACAGGGGAAGTTGGAAAGCAGGAGCGCGTCAAGAAACTGACGACGCACTTCAATAACCTCATCTCTCGAGGGACAATCCTGACAGTTTGGAAGGACGTGAAGGCGGAAGCAATTAAGGCGGTCGGCGGGGACCCCGAGGAGTACATCGACGACCTCTACGATGCGATCGAAGGGGCATTTAACATTCAGCGCGTGCGTATCGCGCGCGAGAATCCCGATCGCGGGTTCCTTGGGAAGCTTTCCGCGGCCGAGACCCTCGAGGGAACACTGCCAAAGCGCATTCGAAGTATTGAAATCACGAAGCTCCAACAGTTCTCGACACCCTTCACGCTTTCGGAGGGTGTTGAATATGCCGGCGACATCAAACCCGGCGATGTAGTTCGGGAGCCTACGGGTGGTACTGGCAATCTGGTCGCGCCGCTTCTAGCGAAGCCGGACGTCACGGTTCGTGTGACCGAACTTGATCCGCGACGCAGTGTTGTACTCGAATCTGTGGGCTTCCCCGACGTCACGACTGGGGACTATATCCAGTCGGAAGGTCACAAGGCCGATGTGACTTTGATGAATCCTCCCTGGGGAGCGGCCTCGACGGGAAAGTACGCGCACATCAATATTCCGTCGCCCTGGGGCCCACCCTTCCACGACATTTCCGAGCGGTTCTTTGTGAAAGCGCTTCGGGAAACGAACCCGGGCGGGCGTGTGTCGTCGTTGATGCCGACGACGATTCTGAAAGCCGCGGGCTTTCTCAAATGGCTGCGCGAGAACCACACCATTCGAGCGCTCGTGCAGTCTCCGCCGAACGCTTACATCAAACGCGGAACGATGGTAGATTCAGTGCTCCTGGTAGTCGACAAGGGGAAGGTTGCCGAGGCCCCGCCGCTTGTTGCTATTCCGCCAATCATCAAGACGCTCGCAAACGCGCCGCAGACCTGGGACGCTTGGGCGGAAACTCTCAAGCCACTCGGGGAAGGAGGTACCCATGACAGAGTCAAGACAAGTGAAGTCGGCGCCCCATTGGGCGCTGCAGGTGTTAGCGGAGTCCGACCTGGAGCAGTTCCTTCCGGACCTCCTGGAGGAGGGGCTACTGGACAACCTGTCGGAGGAGTGGGAGCCGGTGTTATTTCTCGACCCGAAGAACCCAGACCTACCCCCTTGGCTCCCGAGCCAATCGAGCGGCCGGCAGTTGAGTCCATCGGAGAGGTTAGGCTGGTTCGACGAACTCCTGAGGGCCTACTGCGACTCACCGCTGACTTGGCCCCTGACCGACGAAAAGAATTTGAAGACGCGCAGGCTTCTGACATCTTTGTACCGTATGTACCACGCCAGGAATACGGGAACGCTCCCTCCGCCCAGCTTCATCCCCGGCAGTCCATCGAAACCCGGTCACTCGCCGGGGTCCCTTACCCCGAATTGAAACTCGATCTTGGTCCAACTATTACCGAGGCCCTCAATGAGGGTCGGATCTCCATTGAACAGGCCGACGCAATTGCTGCGCAGGTCCAGGCGAACCAGCGCGGCCACTCCATGCTGATTGCCTATGACGTTGGAACTGGTAAAAGCCGCATCGCTCTTGGGACTTTAATCGAGATGATGGAAAGAGGGATGGCTGGACCTCAGAAGAAGGTCTTGTACATATCCGCCGGCGAAGTGAACCTGCGCGACGTTGAAATAGAGTTGAAGATTATGCTTGGCGTCGACGTCGACACCGGCAAGCTTCCTTATCAAGTCATCTTTTTGCGGGATTACCCCAGTTCCAAGGAATACGAGGGGAAAGACCGCCCGTGGGAGCCATTGCCGAGTGTCCAAAATACCTTCTATATGGTTGAGGCACACAACCTCGTGCCCTATTCGAAGGCCATCAAGGAGAGTGGCTTTGGGGCAGTCGTCGCTGATGAAGTTCACAAGCTGCGAAACGTTGAAGGTTCGAATCGCGGCATGAAGTGGAAAGAACTTGCCGACTATTGGATGAGTCAGAACACTCCAATCGGACTCTTCACTGCGACGCCGGCCCAGTCGATCGACGACATCGAGTACCTGTATCCCCTGAAAGAATGGACCGTCGATGGGTTCCAGGACTTTGTTGACCGCGTGAAAGGCCGACTCACTGTTGAACAGGTCAAGGAACGCCAGGAAAAAGTACAGCGCGAACGGCGTGCTGATCGCAAGGCCATCAATTATGTTCAGTCGCTCGAGACGCCAAAGCATTCCGAGTTTGCCGGTCTCTACTGGCGGGGATTGCTCGGAAACTTACCATCTAATGATTTCATGCGGTTCCGCGCGTTGCAGGCGGACTTTCCTTCAAGCCTTCTTGAGCCTCTCGACCGGATCTACGAGGAAGGGTATAAGCGTAAGGCATCCCTGAAAACTGCAACTACAGGAGCGCCGGGGGAGGAAGCGGTTCACCTTGGGAGGCCGCGGCAGGTACGTGAGCGAGGCGACGTATTCGCCAGAGATGTCAGCACTGCCGAGCTTGAGCAGATCATGCGGGAACTCAAGATGCTCGGGAAGTATGCTTCGGTCGACATCTGGCGAGGCGGGCTCGAGTTCGAAGAGTTCCTTAATGAGTTGACACCGCAAGAGGAACGTGACTGGACGACCGCGGTCAGCTTCATTCGCGACTGCCTGAATGCCTACGAGAAATTCAAGGGGCTCTCGGGGAGGCAGACGGCAGGGATCGTGAACTCGATGGCGCAGTTTGCCATCAAACGGTACCTTGCGAATATCCGAATGAAGCGGGCCATTCCCCTTGCCAAGAAGATGCTGGCCTCCGGGTATCAGGTGATTCTCGCTACCGAATTCGTTTCGGAGACTGACCCAACTCGTGGGCACGTTGGCGCCATCATCGGCCAAATCAACACAAACCTCGCAATCAAGGACCCAGCGACGGATGAGGTTGTCGACCTTGAGAAGATACCCGAGGCAGAGCTTCTTGTCGCGGAGCTTACTGAAAGGGCGCCCAAAGAATTTCCTGCAATGCCGAGCCCTCTCGAGGAAATCAAAGCAGCGTTTGGGGATGAGAATGTCGCAGACCTGAGTGGCCAGGTAGATGCCGATATTCGGAAGAAATACATGGATGACTTCCAGAACGGGGTCCGGAAGATCGCCATTATGAGTCCGGCATCGAGCACGGGTATCAATCTCCATCACGTTACCTGGATTGAAAAGGCGCCGGGCCGAGGTCGTCGTGCCATCATTATGATGGACTACAAATGGAACGCCGAGGATTTCAAGCAAGGTGTTCTCGGCCGCGCGGATCGTTCAGGACAGCTCTCAACCCCGAAGATCTTCATGCAGACCCTTGGCATGGCGGCGGAGAGGAAGTTTATCTCGACTCTCGCGAACCGTCTGAAAGACGTCGGCGCGATCGCCAAGGGCGCTGCCGAGTCTGTCGGGGCTCAGGCGCTTCTCGAGTTTGAGGTCGGTGGAAACATCGACCTTTTGGCGATGCGGGATGCGTGGTCGCGTGACTACATCACCGAGAATGATAAAGACTGGTTCCGCGGTAACAAATTTATCCAGGCTGTTCGAATTGGTGACCAAGTAATCCTCCGTCCCCTTGGTGATATCCGTACCGCCCGACTCAAGGATTTCTTCCTGCAGGTCCAATTGATGCCGAAGGCGGTTGGGAACCGCGCGGTCGAGGCATTCTTTCGACGTCGCGAGGAGTTGATGACGGCCGAAGCGGAAGAGGAGAATACCGCTCTTGAAACTCAGAAGGGCGACGGAAAGGTAACCCGCGTTCGGCAGTTGCAGCCCAACCTTCAACTTTACGAGGTCGTTGACAAAGAGAACCACAAGTACGGAATCCTGACCGGGATGATTACCGACAAAGCGGCCCTCATCCGTCCGATGATGCCGAGCAAGGGGAAATTCACCTATCTTACCTTCCGCGGAGCAGACGGCGAGCCCATCAGCGGTCTACGAGTCCCCTGGGAGATGGTGCCTTTGATGGTCCGGAGACTTGGGACCAAGGAACTCCTAAAACACACGCCAGAAAATGCGCTCGAGGATCTCCGGGCCGGCGACAAGATCACACTCACAAACGGGTGGGCACTCTACATGGGACGCGCCGGCAGTCGCCAGGGGAAGATTGTCATCGAGGGCGCCGGGATGCTCAACACTGAGCGTGGGACGAAAGTTATCCCTCACGGCGGGGTCTACCATCGAAGCGGCCAGTTCTTCTTTGTGAAGGAAGACCGGCTCGGCGACTTCTTTAAGCGCTTCCCGATCTCCGCGGAGCTTTCAGAGGAAGCCGCGGGGCCTGGTGGTCTCGACGATCCGGCGTATGAGCGTATCTGGCCAAACGAACCGGACGCGGCCGAGATCAAACGCCGAATGCCGGAAACGAAGAGTCTCGCACCGCAAGAAGCGCTGGCGGCATGGCGGCGGGCCGCAACACATTGGTTCAAATTGCGCGAAGCCGCGACGCCGGCGGGCGACCCGTACCATATCTTTAATGAGGGCGGCATCCTGCCTCGCGAACAGGTTGAGGCAATAGCCAAAGACCCGAATTGGGGAGAGGTCGGAGACCAGATTCGTTACGTTGCCCACGAGATAGCGCGACAGGGACTTCCAGAAGGCTACAGCTTGTCGCGCACCGGCATCGTCTTTCCCGAGCCGTCCGGCGCAATAACGTTGGGTGTAAGTCTTGTTGACCCTGTACGTGCGAATGCTACGGGCGCCTTCACGAACCCACTCGGACCATTGGAATTGTTTGAATCACTGCCAGGGTCATATGCAGTGAAGGATGCGCGGCAAGCGGCTCGCATGATGGTTCGAAACCTCATTCACGAGGTCGTCGGACATGCGATACAGCGAGGCCATGAGAGGGGCTTCTACGATCGAGTCAATGATTTTGAGGAGAAAGCCGTCGAAAGGGGTGACTTCGCCGCATGGGTGGACGCCCTTGCAAAGGCGGTATCGGGAGGGATGGGCAATGAGCCAGGACAATTCTTACACGAAACGCTACGAGCGTATCGCGAAGCAGGAGGGCAAAGAGCAGGCCCAGGCGGACCTGGCGACCGACTACTCCCTCGTGAAGTCGGACTACCTTCGGGGCCGGCTCTCGAAAGAGCAGTGGGAGGAGGGGGAGCGCCTCCTGCGGGCGGCGGCGGCGGAGCTAGACCTCCAGTTCCCGGGGGACCCCCAACGCCAGCCCCAGAGCCCTCGGCCGGCGCCGGTGCCGAGCGCCCGCTTGATGTAAAGGGATTTGTCGCACGGCTCTATGATGTGAATGTCAAACGGCACTTGCTGTCGGCCGGGAAGACGCTCGCCGAACTCGCTTATGACATTAGCAGTCTCTTTGCCCCTCGTTACTTTGCGCCTGAAAAGGCCGTGAAGACCATCATGGAGATGAAAGGCTGGACGGACGAGGTTGTCCAGCGCTTGCTCCTTGTGGATGAGGGGCTGGTCGATATGTTTGACAAAATGCCGCGCGAGGCAGAGATAGCGTTTTGGGACAGATACCGCCGCGGCGTAGACCAAGCATCGCCGGAACTTACGGAAGTTGCGAAATTCATCCAACGGATCAGCGATCAAGCTTACAAGACAGTCATTTGGGAACAGATTCAGGATGTTCGCGATTTGAGCCCAAAACAAAAGAAAGAGACCTACGAGTGGGCGATTGCCAACCTCCGTAGCATCGCTCCGCTGTTATATGGCGAGATTGAGCCGCGAAGTCCACTTGAGCGGGTGATGGTCAAACGGCTTCAGGATGAGATAACCCCATACCTCGAGAATCACCTGCGCGCATTCTGGGAAGTCATTCCAGGTTCCTTGAAAGAAGGATTTGGCGTGATCGGCCAGATGATGGGTGGGCGACGGCCGATGCAAGGGAGTAAAGGATGGATGCGCCAGCACACACTTCCAGATCTCACTTCCGGGATCGAGGATGGGGGCAAGCCGTATACGCACAATCCCATTGTGGCGCTCAACATGGACGTGCGCGACCATATGCGATTTGCTTCAGCACGCCGAGCGTGGCGACGTCTGAAGACAGATGGCATCTTCTCGTATTACCGCAGTTCGAGGGACGTACCTGAGGACATGCGCTATAAGATCGACGATTCGATTTCTGAGGTCTACTTTCCGTCTCCCGAAGGCGGATGGGTTAAAGGCGGAGGCTGGTACACCGACCGCGACACCGCCAGGATGTTCAACAATTACCTGAGCAAGGACAGAATCAGAGAAAAGACGTGGGGGAAAGCACTCACGACAATCGTCTTCGCCTCAAAGTCTTGGGAGTTGGGTTTTTCGGCTTTCCACGCCATCTTTGAAACCGGTATGGTCATGGGTGGTCAGGCTGGCATCGGTCTCAGCCAGATCTTCAATCGCGGGATCGGTAAGGGAGACATCAAAGCCCTTGCGAAGGGACTTAGCCTGATTGCTATAATGCCGGCGGCTCCCGTGAGGTACCTCTCGGAAGGCACGAAACTGGTCCGTTACGTGAAGCAGCACGATCCGATCATCAAACTCTTCAAGAAAGACGCCACGGTTGAGCACGACCCTGTGACAGAGCAGTGGCTCAGCATCCTTTTCCGCGAGGGCGGCGGGCAGCTCAAGATGCACGAGGACTATCGGATTACCGCCTACCGGGGACTCAAGGATGCGCTTCAGGAAAATGACTACGTCGCAGCGATCTTGCACGCCTTTCCTGCGCTCATGCAGACAATGGTCGCACCGATGTTCGATGTCCTAATTCCGCGCTACAAGCTTGGCTACGCACGGGAGTTGTTTCTTACCAGGATGGTTGAGCTTGAGAACGAACTTCGCGAGGGCAAAGTGACGCGCGCCCAGATTGCTCGTCAGACGTGGGACCAAGTTGAAAACATGCTCGGCGAGATGAATTTTGATAACCTATTCTGGAACCGGACGTTCAAGACGATCCTACAGCTACTTTTCCGGTCTGTGACGTGGTGGGGTGGAAGCATCAGAACAGCTTGGTGGTCGGGGTCGGGCCAGACCCGCGAAATTGGGAAGATAGTTGAGCGCCGGAAGGTAAGCCTGCCTTCCTCGACGACTGACGATCCTCTGGCCACGGCCAGACAGTACCGAACCGAATATAAGTTCCACATGCCGAAAATCGACCCGAACATGGCTGCTCACCTCGGGATGGTGTTTGCGGCCGGCTATATCTCCATGCTCTTCATGCTTCTGTGGAGAAAGAAAATCCCCGAGGACGTCGATTGGAAGGATATTGTCGCGCCGCGGACAGGGAAGCTTGATGAGCGAGGAAAGGAAGAACGGGTAAGGTTCCCACATGAATATTGGGTGATGATGGGGCTGCTGAAACACCCGGTGGAAGCCGCAAAAGGCGCCACAACAGGTATGTGGACGCGGGTTCTTGAGGCGATTCGCAACCGAGACTTCTACGGTAACTACGTTTACAGCCCTGACGATCCGATTGTGCGCCAATGGATTGATGTGCTTGGCCATCTACCAGGACCACCAATCGCCTATGCGGTGATGCAGCAGGCTAAAGAGCGAGACCTTGGACGCGGTGAGCAGGCCCTTGCATTTTTAGGATTCAGACGAGTGCCCATAGACTTTGATCTTGAGCCCGACGAAAAGCTGGCGCTCGAGTTCCTCAAAGAACGTGGGGCTCCTGAGCCAAAGACGAAGGAAGAGCAGGAAGTCCGAAAGAACGTGCGCAAGGCCCTCCGGGGGTACCGTGGCGAGGACATCGGCCGGGACGAACTGATAAAGATGGTCCGCGAGGGCCTGATCGACCGCGGCAGTGAGCGGAGAATTATTCGTAGCGGCCGGAAGGCGTGGATCTTCCGTCTCTTCCTCGCGCTTCATCCTGACGAGAAGATTGCCGTCTACAAGGCGGCTTCGCCAGACCACAAAGCCGAACTGCGCAAGGCCCTTCGTCTCAGCCGGCGAGACTACCTGAGTTACACGAAGCCGCAATTGAAGGGGTGGAAGGAAGAGATGGAGGCCCTCCGGACGGGTACTCCTGCGGAAGCTGGCGAGCCCACGCCGGCGCCGGTCCCCACCGCTCCAAGCCTGTACGAAAGACCGAGACCCGCGCCGCCACCGGAGTAACCCATGAACATCGCTGTAAAGCGGTACGAGGAGAGCCAGGACGGGAACGCGAGCATTGGTCGCTGGTATACCAATGAAGCGTATCGGTCCTACACACTCGAAGATAGGGTGCGCGAGATCCTCGGACAGCCGGTAGAGAAATGGAAAGTGTATGGCGAGACGGCGATTCCATCTGGTCGCTTCAAAGCCATCATCGACAAATCTGAGCGTTTCAGCCTAAAGACTTCTCAGAAGTTCAGGCGCCTGATCCAGGTCTGGACAATCCATCTTCTCAACGTTCCGGGATACGATGGGATTCGCGTTCACGGCGGGTCTCGGAGCAAGGATTTACTGGGTTGCATTGCTCCCGGGCTGGTCCATCCCTCGAAAGTAGATTTTGTCGGAGGGTCGAGAGCGGCGCTCGACATCATCCAGCCGGAAGTCGAAGCGGTGCTTGGCCTGGTTCGCGTGCCAGGCCCGCCGGAATGCTGGAGTGCTGGCCTGCCGCCAACGACGGTGTGGCACTACGAGCAGCAGACAGCTTCGGAAGAGGTTTGGATTACCGTCAGTAATGACTTCCCGGACCCTACGCTTGGTGGCACCTCGCTCAAGTGATGGCTGAATGAGGTTCCTACCGGTAAGACGAACTACGCAGCCTTCCCTTTATTGACCTGTTTGATTACCTGGACAGCCTTCTTCCAGTTTTGGCGGGCAGCTTTCTTCTGCGCGGGGCTCCTCTTACTCCCCCCTCGACTACCGATCTCGCGGAGGTATTCGCGCATAGCTTCGGTCATTGGGGCTTTCTTCTTTTTGGTGCTCATGGGATAAATAATAGGCTTACAAGCCGCTTCGTGTCAACCCCTTGTCGTCGAGTGCAGTTCTTGCACAAACCACTTGACAAACCAAGCCGCTCTGTGCTAAGGTGCGGACACTTAAGGAGACGAAGTGACGGATCACAAAGGTCCTATCATCCCAGACGTTGGGAAACGGGTCTACGCCTATCAATCGGCTCATCATCCTTTTCTGAAGTTGGAGGCCATGAATGACGTACAAAGACTTTCTGGAAAAATACAATCCAAAAAATAGACAACTGTTTGACCAGTGTCTTCCAGAAGAACAGAAAAGGTTGGAAGCGCACTTCAAAGCTATGCTTGCTCGGAAATTAACAGAAAGGCCGGAAGGCTCTCCTGCCCTGCGACAAATGGTAGACAGTATAGATTACGCTTTCGGGAAAATCCCCCACCAGCGTCAGCTCTACAGTTGGGAAAGTGTTAACGAAGAAGAGATCCAAGGCCTGCGCGTGCTTATTGGCACGCGCAGTTGTGGTAGGCAGTTTTACTCGGTGATAGGCGAGTCTACAGAGTCAGCAAGCCGCTTCCTTGATGGTTTCTTATACGCAGAAGTTTGCGACCGATGTGGAATACGGATCTTTCCAGGAACGGAAGAATCGCTGATTGGCAAGGACGGGAGAAGATTGTATTACCATCCTAGCTGTCCCGTACCAAAATTCATGCTACAGAGGCTCAAGTGACTAAAGAGGACTACAAGCCAAGTATGGAGCCCTCGCTACACGAAAACGCGGACAGCACGTTTTTAATTCAATGCTCAGACGAGTACGTTCGGTCTTTGGGCATTGGAAGCGACGACGACCAGGAGTTCCTTCAAGCCGCCGTCGTCGGGCAGGCGATCTGTCCAAAACTTTGGTGGTTTAAGGACAGCGAGCGGGCCAGAAAGCTTCTTGGGGTTACGCCCGAGACCAAAGTTGTGAAGAGGGTTCGTCGCGGGGAGTAGCGCAGGACTGCACATGATCAACCTCGACATCAACAAAAACCGCGTCATTGTAACCTTCCCCTACAGCGACCAACTTGTCGCGGCGATGAAGCGGATCGACGGCGGGCGGTTCCGCAAGGAGCTTCCGATCGGGCCGCATTGGAAGTTTCCCCTGACCAAACTAAGTGAGTTGCTGCGCGAGTTTCCCGACGCCTGGAAGCATCCCCGGGTGGCGACTTGGCTCGCCGGCGCAGAGAGAGCGCGGATGTTGAAAGCTTTGCCGGATGCTCCTCAGCCCCTTGGGATCGTCCTTCCCTTGCGACGGTTCCAGAAGATTGCAGTCAACTTCCTTGGAGACATGCCAAGGTCTATCTGTTCGGCGGGCGTGGGGACGGGCAAGACGTTCATGGGAATTGGGTGGGCGGCGAATCACTCACAGGACGGAGATCAACGTCGCGGGATACTGGTGGTCACGAAGTCGGTTGGGAAGTACAAGTACGCGAGCGAGATCCTCCGGGCCGTGCCGAAGGCGCGCGTCGCCGTCATCGAAGGCGAGAAGGGCATCTTCCCAAGTCAGGAGCACGCCGACTGGGTTCTCCTTAACTACGACCTGCTATGGCCAAGGATTGAGCAGATCAAGGCATTCGGGTTTTCCGCCATCATATTTTCAGAAGCTCACAAATTGAAAAGCATTACCTCTCTAAGGACGAAGACGGCGCTCGATCTGAGTAGCAGCGTGCCGGCAATTCTGCTCGAGACCGCGTCTCTAACTAAGAATCGAAATGGGGAACTCTTTGCGCCGTTGTGTATTTTGGGATACCTGGATAAGGAAGAGGATTACTGGTCCTACCACATGCGCTTCTGCCTGAGTCCCGACCCGAAGAAGCACAAGAAATACATCGGTCGGCGGAAGCAGGTTTGGGACTTTTCGCATTCCTCGAGATCGGAAGAACTTCATGCCTTTATCTCGCCGTTCACCTATTCGATCACTAAGGAAGAGGCGCTTCCTGACCTGCCTGAGGTCTACTTCACTCCGACAATGGTGGACCTGTCGAACGCTAGTGAGTATGAACATGCCGAGTTGAACTTCGCCGAGGAGTATCTGGACAAGGTGGCGAAGGAGCAGGAGGAGGAGGGTAAAAGCGAGAAGGAAATTCAAGCGAAGGTGCGCAAGGCAAAGAAGGCGGTCGCCCTGGTCAGGCTTGGGAAGCTTCTCCAATTGGCCGCGATCGGAAATAGCGAAGCGGCCGAAGACCTCCTTGAATCCTACGTTGAGGCGCACGAGAAGGTGGTAGTGTTCTGCTCGAATCTTGACCCACTCGACTACCTCTACAGCAAGTTCCAGGAGTGCTCGGTGCGGATCGTCGGCGGGATGGGAGCGAAAAAGCAGTTTGAGGCTCAAGAGGAATTTCAGAACCGGCCGGAGATCCTGATTGCCTTGTGCTCTACGGAAGCTGCCGGCGAGTCGATAACGCTGACCGCGGCATCGAGCTGCATTTTCCTTTCTCTACCTTGGAGCCCGGAGACCTTTGCGCAGGCGTATGGGCGCCTGCATCGTGATGGGCAGAAGAACGCTGTCGAGGTGACGGTCCTCGTCGGCCGCTACACCGTCCAAATTGACCAGATCGAAGTGCTCTACGGAAAAGCTATCGACATTTCCAAAGTCGTGACGGGCAAGGACCGGTCTCCGAACTCGGAGGCTCTGCGGAAGATTCTTGCGGAGGTTAAAGATGTCCCTGTGGATGAAAGTTTGTTGGGCGATTCGCGGACCGTGGAAGCGTAGAAAATTACTCCGAGTGTTGGCGCAGCCTAAACCTGCCTGGGATCGGGATGACCGAGAAACCGGTGAGACGCTAGCGGAACTCTATGCGGTCAGGAATGGCTACGATATTACATTCATTCCACCGCACGATTGGGCGGAAGCGTTTAACCGCCTTTCGCCGGCATCGAGGATTACAGCTCTTCACTATCCGAGTGAATCTGTGGCTGGATTCATAGATCCCCTGGAGCCTCGGATGTTGGTTTGTTGTCGTCAGAACTAAGGAGATAGTGATATGGCGCTGTGGTCAAAACTTCGCTCTTTTCTGTGGAAGCCTAAAAATGACACGCCGACGTACGCGATGGGTGTTGACCTGAGTATCGGTCCAGACAGGTCATGCGCCGTATTCACTCGTGAAGTGGAAGGGCGCCTTACGGTTGTGCATACCTGTGAACCACTTCCCGGGGTATTGGCCGCGGGATTCAGCGGGACAATGATATTGCGCTCTGGATGGTGTCCGTTCTGCGGAGAGCGCATAGAACCGTTTCCTGCTCTACCTTTCTGAAGGGTTGTTATAACATGTCGACGTTTGACCATATCTGGTACTGGCGGGCGAGCGGATTGAGGACGGTAGACCGCAAGGGTCAGCGTTGCCGGGTATTGGCGAGGGCGCCGAAGATGAATAGTGCCCTGGTAGAATTCGAGGACGGGTTCAAGGTTGTGACGTCCAGGTACGCAGTTCGGAAGGCGAAGGGGGCATTGTGAAACAGGTGGTCGTCGGGGTATACAAGATCGGATCTGACCAATGCCAACTTGTCCTGAGGGAAGGAACGGGCGGGGATTTCTACTCTTGTCCGGAGAAGGGAAGTATCCCAAGGATCAAGGTTGGTGCCGATGAGAGACAGTGGGATGTAGTCGTTGGAGTCCTTTTACATGAGGCGTTCGAATTTGTTGCGAACCGTCTCCAATGCAGGTACGACCTGACAGACGATTTAGGGAGAGACCACGCCTCGTACTTGTTTGTGATGCGCCACCCGCAGTTCTCGGATTGCTGCATGAAAGTCGCCGAGTTCACGTCGGCTGCACTGCGAGACCTTGCAAAGGCGTGGCGACAGTGGGGGAAACCACCGAAAAAGAGAATTCGGAAAAGGGGCAGGGTCCGATGATTGATTTCGTTTGCGTCGCACTCATACTTACACTCGCTATCTTGGCATTCATCTTCTGGATTCGAGCCCTGTGGCAGGCCCACCGTCGCGACCATGAAGACCGCAAGGAACTCAAGCGGGCGGCGGAAAGGTCAAGGAAAGTGCAGTAAATGCACAAATATGAAAATCTCATTTCTTGCTTCCAGTTCAAAGGCTAACTGCACGATCCTCGAGTCGGACGGCGAGGTTATCGTCGTTGACGCGGGCCTGCCTGTGCGGGCTTTCCTTGGGCGGCTGCGGTCACTTTCTATCCCAGTGGACTTGGTGAAGGCAATTTGCGTTACTCACCATCATGCCGACCATGCCGGCAAAGCCGGAGACCTATCCGCGGCGCTTCATATTCCAATCTACTGTTCGAGCGAGACCCTTGAGGCGGCTGCGGAGAAGTTTGTGGCGAAGGCTGAGGCGATAGAGGTCTTCTCTCCTGGCGAAGCGGTGTTTATTGGTCCGTTTGCGGTTCTTCCCGTCGCGACGTACCACACCCCGGGGGCGGTAGGGTTCAGGATTATTTCTGGTGGACGTCATGCCTCGATCTTCACCGACGTGCCGGAGTTGGCAGGCCCCGTCGCCGAAGCCTTGGAGAAGTCCCATCTCATAGCCATCGAGTCTGATTTCAGCGAGGGGATGCTCAACGCCTCGTCGTACGTGGACGAACTGAAGCAGAGGATCCGGCTTACCCACCTCAGCAACGAGCGGCTGGCGAGCTTCCTGCAGAACGGGTTTACAGGTGCAGAACTGCACACGCTTTGCCTTCTACACTTGAGCGTTAACGCCAACCTGGGATTCCTGGCGGAGTCCTCGGCGCGCGCTGCGCTCAAGCGTCCCGACGTCAAGGTGTACGTCGCCGGGCCGGAAATTCTTGGACCTTTGGATGTTTAGGTAGGAAGTGATGAAAACAATAAAGCTAACCCGGGGAAAGGTAACAATAGTCGACCACTCTGACTATGAAGCATTGAAGCAGTACCGCTGGCACGCCGCATGGGATGGGAAGCACTGGGAGGCAGCACGTAACCAGTGGACCGATGGTAAAAACAAAATAGTATTTATGTCTCGAGAGATACTGGGGATTAAAGACAGAAGGATTCTGGTTGACCATTCCGACCACAACACGCTGAACAACCAGCGAAAGAATCTTCGTCCCTGTACCTATTCTCAAAATAATCAAAACAGGCGAAAACTGAAGTCGGCAGCGTCACGTTTCAAGGGTGTAACTTTTGATTATCGTTGGAGGGCTAGGATCGGAGTAAACGGCAAGCGCCTTCATCTTGGTCGCTTCAATTCCGCTCTTGAAGCTGCGTTGGCTTACGACAGTGCGGCTAAAGAGCATTTTGGACCATTTGCGGTTCTGAATTTTCCTGGGAGGGTTTGAATGGAGCACTACGTCGTCGGATTCCTTTTCAACGAATCTATGGATAGAGTTGTCCTTATTGCCAAGGACCACCCTGAGTGGCAGGACGGGAAGTTGAATGGTGTTGGCGGCAAGATTCGGGACCATGAGACTGCCGATGCCGCCATGACTCGAGAGTTCTACGAAGAGGCAGGCGTTCTCAGGAAAGACTGGATTCTATTTTGTCGGATAAACGGCCGATGGGGGACTCTCCATTGTTTCTACGCGCGTGGAGACGTGGCCGAGGCGAGAACAATGGAGGTTGAGCAGGTTTCTGTTTGGCTCGTCTCGGATGTTGTGATTGGAGACCCATCTTTGGTCATTCCTAATACGCCTTGGCTTTTGGCGATGGCGAGGTCATTGAGTCTAGGGGAGCACGCCTCTGGGTTCCGAGTCGAGGAGGTTTGAGGAAATGAAGCTTCACATTTTGGAGGTTTAGATGCAAACAGCCTTTGTCGGTTCAGCAGGAGACATGCACGAGATCGACCTCTCGAAGGTCACGCCTTTGAGAAGGCTTGGCCTGAGAGGCTTTACCGTGCAAGCTTGGTGCATAACTCACAGCGCGCAAGAGGAGAAACTCCTTACCTACGCGATGATGGCGCGGTGCGGAGCGATTGACCCATGTTCGCTCTGGGAGGACTCGTTCCGGCTGCTCACTGCGGCACTGGACGATACGGATAACCTCCTTCGCGAGGTCAAGGAAGCCCTCTCGGGGCCCCACGGATGGGAGTATTTTGCGAAGCGCGTGAGCATGATCCGGGGGAAGTTGAACGGGGATGAAATTGAAACGGAGGCTCAAGGTTGAGCAAAATCATCATCGCCGCCGACCTTAAACTCCCAAGCGACTTCGCCACGCAGACCGTCTTCATCTGCGGCAAACGAGGTTCGGGGAAGTCTTCGACGGGCGCCAGGATCGCTGAGCAACTCGACAAGTGCAACTGCCGCTTTGCCGTCCTCGACCCTCCGGATGCTTGGTGGGGACTGAAAAGCTCCCGGGACGGAAAGAGCCCTGGGATACAGGCTTATGTCTTTGGCGGGCGACACGCTGACCTGCCTCTCGAATCAGGAGCCGGCGCCCTACTCGCCGACGTCGTGGTAGACCACCGGGTCAACGTCATCATGTCCATGCGCCACTTCTCGAACTTGGAGAGGTCCCGCTTCGCCATCGACTTTGCCGCTCGCCTTTTCGCCCGGAACACCGAACCACTGATGCTTTTCTGTGAGGAAGCACATCGCCTCTTTCCCCAGAGCCGCGAGGAATACGGTAAGGGCGCCCGGGTTGAGGAG
>Ga0214473_10001675_pt1 | contig 28685 bp, 22 predicted proteins | sample RVTome_7_FD_203509 | JGI IMG/M metagenome (GOLD analysis project Ga0214473, IMG submission 203509) | Soil microbial communities from uranium-contaminated site in the Upper Colorado River Basin, Wyoming, United States - RVT98D197 | ecosystem: Environmental > Terrestrial > Soil > Contaminated >...
TTCCTCAGGCTCAAAGATGCAAAACCTCAGGTGCAGTTGGTAATCTTTCAGAAACCGTTTTTGAAGATGAAGAGGTCTGTTGCCCTGGTCACCAATAAAGTCGTAACGCAAAAAAGTGATGGCCGGAGAAATCTTACCAGTTCAGCAAGGATAGGGACAGCGAGGAATTCAAGATGAAAAGATCGATCTTATTCCTCTTCGTCTTGCTTGCCTTTGGCGGGGTACTCTTCTTCTACAATCTGGGGGGGTGGGATCTCTGGAATCCGGATGAACCGCGCTATGCCCAGATTGCCAAAGAGATGCTGCAGGGTGAGGGATGGATCATTCCCCACCTCAACAGCGAGGTCTACCTCGACAAACCGCCGCTCTTCTTTTGGCTGATGGCAGCAACGGCTACGGTCATTGGGGGGATGACGGAGTTTGCGGCCCGCTTCCCTGCCGCCCTTTTCGCCGTGCTCACCCTGCCGCTCCTCTTTTTCCTCGGTAAGAGACTCTTCAGCGAGAAGGGGGGCTTTTTCGCGGCCCTCATCTTGGCTACCAACGTGGAATTCCTTTGGCTTGCCCGCCGGGCCTGCATCGATACTACCCTTACCTTCTTCACCACAGTTGCTATTACCTGCTTGTACATAGGTTTTTATCAACAGCAGGGGAGGTGGTTCCTCTATCTCTTGGCCTATCTCGCCATGGCCCTGGGGGTGCTTACTAAATTGCAGATCGGGGTGATCATGCCTGTCTTGGTGGTGGGAGGATACTTTCTCGTGCGGCGGGAGCTGGGTTTCTTTAAAGACCCTTCCCACATCCCGGGGATTGCCCTCTTCGCGGCCTTGATCGGGGGATGGCTTGCTCTTGCGTATCTCGCCGGCGGGCAAGAGTACCTCTGGGGGCTCCTCTATCAAAAGACCGCGTCCACCTTTTTAGATACGGTCTCCCATGATAGGCCCCTGTACTATTACCTGATGAACTTCCCTGGAAACTTCGTCCCTTGGATAATCTTTCTGCCATCGGCCTTGATCTACGGCCTTTCTGCCGAGGGGAGAAAGAAGGAATTTATCTTCGTCCTCTTCTGGTTTGCAATCATCTTTGTTTTTTTCAGCGTTGCCAAGGCCAAACGCGAGCTTTACCTTTTGCCCCTCTATCCGGCAGCCGCATTGATGGTGGGCAATCTCCTGGCGGAACTCCCCCTTGGCGCCGATGGGACTGAAAAGCGCATCAGTTCCATTCCCCTCATGGTCCTGATAATCGTCCTGGCCCTGACAGCCATCAGCCTCCCCATCGTGGCGGCCTTGAAAGGGAGCTTCTATCTGGAACATCCCTGGGAGATCGGCTTGATCACCGCACTCATCGCGGGTGGAGGCGCTTTCCTCGCCTTCCGCGCCCATCACAATCGTCGTCGCGATCTCCCCTTCTATATCATTTGTGCGGCAATCTTTGCCTTGACCTTGTATGGCGCAGCACGTATCTTCCCGGAGATCAATAGGTATAAGTCCGCCCGTCCCCTGTCTCAGGCCATCGTCAGCGCGATGAGGCCGGGGGACCAGCTTGGGATCTACCAACTGGAAGGTGCGAATTTCATATACTACACGGGGTACAATCAGATGCGATGGCTGGAAGAAGAAGGAAAACTCAAGGAATTCCTCCGCTCGCCCCAGCGGGTTCTTTGCATCATGCGCGAGAGGCACTACAAACTGCTGCAGCAAGATCCCACTCTTGCCATCTTTGTGGTCGCCACCGGGCAGGTGGGGTCCAAACACCTGGTCGTGCTCAGCAACCGTCAACTACCGTAAGGAGGATTGAGAGATGAAGATTCCGTTATTGGACCTCGCACGACAATACCCCCCGATGAAGGAAGAACTGCACCGGGAATGGTCTCGCGTGCTGGAGACCATGAAATTGCTCAACGGGGATAATCTGGCGGCATTTGAAAAGGAGATAGCCGCTTATCTGGGGGCGCAGCAGGCCTTCGGCATGGCCTCAGGGTCTGACGCCCTCCTCTTGGGATTGGTGGCATGCGGTATAGGAGAGGGTGCAGAGGTGATCCTCCATGCCAATGCCTTTGCCGCCGCGGTTGAGGCAATCCGATGGGCCGGCGCCAAACCCGTACTCGTCGACATGCAGGAGAAGGACTTTGGCCCGGTGCCTGATCAGGTCGAAAAGCTGATCACCAAGAAGACCAAGGCCCTCATGGTTGTCCACATGTACGGGCACCCGGTTGACCTGGGGCCTGCTGTGGAGATCTGCAAGAAAAAAGGCTTGCTGCTTATCGAGGACTGCTCCCATGCCCATGGGGCGGAATATAAAGGTAAAAAAGTAGGCACGTTCGGCGCGGTAGGATGCTTTAGCTGCGGGCCGGTCAAGAATCTCAACGCCTTCGGCGACGCAGGGTTCTGTATCACCGATGATCCCGATATCGCCGATAAACTTAATTTTCTCCGGGTGCACGGGCAAAAGAAGAGAAACCAACACGCCTATTACGCCTTTAACAGCCGCCTTGACGAACTTCAGGCGATCGTGCTGCGGATAAAGCTGAGGAACCTGGATAAGGACAACAAAAGGAGAGAGGAGATCGCGCGACGCTACGCTGAGGCCTTCTCTGCACTCACGGGGATCACCCCACCTCCCATGGATAAAGACAAGAAGAGTGTCTACCACCGATATGTCATCCGCTCCTCCGGAAGGGATGCCTTGATGCAATATCTCCAGGCTCAGGGTGTTGGGGTGGGGATTCAATATCCCATCCCCTTGCACCAACAGGACGCCTGGAAGGCCATGGGTTACGGCGATTATCACCTGCCAATAGCCGAGCGGGTCGCTCAGGAGATCCTCTCCATACCCATGTACCCTGAATTGCAGGAGGCAGAGATAGAATACGTCATCTCTAAGGTTAAGGAGTTCTCCAGTCAGAAGCCATGAAGCATAAGCCGATCGTTTCCATCGCCGTACCTCTCCATAATGAGGAGGGAAACGTTGAACCCCTCTACCGAGAGATCAAAGGGGTTATGGAGCGGATCGGCCTGCCCTACGAGATCGTGCTGGTAAACGACGGGAGCTCGGACAAGACCGGAGCGATCCTCAGGAGACTCAAGCAAAAAGACCGCTGTCTCAGGGTCATCGAGCTGGAAAAGAATTCCGGCGAGGCAGCTGCCCTTTCCGCCGGCTTCCACTACGCCCAGGGGGATTGGATCATCAACATGGATGGCGATGGACAGAACGATCCCCGGGCAATCCCGGTCTTTGTGCAGAAGCTTAGAGAGGGGTATCGAGCGGTGACGGGGTGGCGAAGAGACCGTAAAGAATCCTACTGGATTCGCGTCTTTCCCTCCCGCGTGGCGAATTGGATGATCTCCCAGATCACCGGGGTGCGGGTGCATGACAACGGATGCGGGCTCAAAGGGTATCACGCCTCAGTTGTGAAAGGGTTTTCCATCCCGCACGGGTTCCACCGCTTTCTGCCCGCACTCTTCGGGGTCAAGGGGCGGGAGGTGGCTGAGGTCAAGGTCAAGGATCGCCGGCGGCAACATGGGACCTCTCACTATGGCTTGGGAAGGACCATCGAGGTTATCAGAGAGCTCTCAACCATCAGATTTGTCATCAACGATGCGCGGCGTTGGCATGGTTGGTTCCAGCTCATCCGTCTGGTGGCAGCGCTCGCCGTTGTGATCTCACTTTGCTATCTTGTCCTTTTTCCGAGCCTGTTGAGCCTTATTGTTTTTTTGCTGCTAGCTCTCGTAAATTGCTTCTCTTGGTCTGTCTCTCTGAACCTAAAAAGGTTCCTGCGGGCGCAGCAAGAAGGCGTGTTCCAGGGAAAGGAGATCTGATATGGGCGCACAACTAAGACTGGCTGTTTTGGGAGGGGGGTACTGGGGAAGGAATCTCATCAGGAATTTTGCCTCCTTGGAAGGGGTGGAGGTCAGACTCCTCTGTGAGCTGAACGAGGAAGCATCACAGGAGTGCAGGAAGCTCTATCCCACGCTGGAGACGTGCACGGACCATGGACGGGTCTTCAAGGATAGTGAAGTTGATGGGGTAGTCGTCGTCACACCTCCGAGCCTTCACTACCAGCCTGCCAAAGAAGCCCTTACCGGAGGAAAGCATGTCTTTGTAGAGAAGCCTATGGCCATGTTATATAAAGAGGGGGAGGAACTCGTGACACTGGCTGAAAAAAAGGGGAAGGTCCTTTTTGTGGACGAGACCTTTCTCTACGATCCTGCCCTTAAGGTGATAAAGGAGATGCTCGATGGAGGGGCAATCGGCACGGTCTATCATATCCTCATGGAGCGTCTGGGCATGGGCAGGGTCAGGTGCGACTCGAATGTCTGGTGGAACTCCGCCCCTCATGACCTCTCCATCCTGCGCTTCCTCATACCAGGGGGGGTCAGATCCATCTCCATGCACGGCTCCGCCTATCTTCAAAAAGGGATTGAGGACGTCACCTTGGCTTCCTTGGAGATCGACGGGGATATCTCGGCCTTGATCCACCTCAGCTGGTTTCACCCCCTCAACACGGCTAGCCTCGTGATCGTCGGCAGCACCGGCGCAATCTTCTATGAAGGGCGGTTTGCCAAGAGAAAGGTCATCCTCTATCGCTATGATATTGGCAAGCCCCCCACTCAACGGGTGCAGGGGATTCCCACGCCCAACTTTATTCCGATCAAGGCATCCGTAGAAAAGGAGATCACCGAATTCGGCACTGAAGAACCCCTCCGAGGTTCCTGTGCGAATTTCGTCAAGGCTATTACCGAAGGCATCGAGCCGCCGAGCAGCGGGCGCAATTCCCTTCAAACCTTACAGGTGCTGGAGGCAGGGGTCATCTCTCTGCGCAAAGGAGGCGCGCGGGTCTCCCTCGAGGAAGTCGGTCCATGAGTTGGAAGAGGGCCGGGAAACTCCTCTTAAAGATCGTCTTTAGCGTCGGGATCTTGGGCTATCTCTTTTCCAAGATCTCTCTCCTTTCCTTCTGGGAGTCCTTTCTCAATGCACGGCACAACTGCATCATCCTGGCCTTTGTGCTCTATATCATCGGACAGACGCTCTGCGCGTATAAATGGGAACTCTTGGCCAAGACCCTCGGCTTTCGGCGGAGGTTCAAGAGGTTCCTTGCCTACTATTTTATGGGAATGTTCTTCAACCTCTTTTTTTTGGGGAGCATCGGGGGAGATGTGGCAAAGGCATACCTGCTCGCCGGCAAGGAGGACAGTCGGAGGAGGGCTGGGTACTCCATTTTGGTGGACCGGTTCACCGGCGGGCTGGCGCTGGTCACCATTGCGATCATTGCCCTCATCTCTTCTCCCACCATTCATGTCCTTCCCTTGCTGTTTAAGCTCATGCAGTGGGTGGGCGTGGATACCGGGGGCTTCTCCGCGAGCAAAGAGGTGATTTCCTTGTGGCTGCGAATAGGGCTCATGGGGGCGTGTATAGTTGGATGGGCCCTGGTCTTCGCCTTCCCCCTCTTCCTTCCGTTCTTGCCCTGGCTGACCAGATGGGCTACTAAGATCAAATTGGGAGACTTCGCCGTCTATTGGTCTCATCCGGGGAAGATGTCCCTGGTCCTCGCCATATCCTTTTGCTTTCAGGTCATCAATGTACTGGTCTACGCACTCCTCGGTATGGCATTAGACTTAGGGATCCCTTTGGGGGACTACTTCGTCATCGTCCCCCTGGTAGATCTGATAAGCATCCTTCCTATCAGTATTAGTGGGATAGGTGTGCGCGAGGGAACTTATGTTGGTTTCCTCTATCTGCTGGGGGTAGAGACCTCCAAAGGGCTTGCCTTCGGCATCTTGGGGTTCTTGGTGGTCATGGCTGCCAGCCTCCTCGGCGGCATCATCTATGTCTTTGGCAAATACCCTATCCAGCTGAGGCGCCGGAAGGGGAATCCCATTTCCTCTTCCTAGCCTTCTCAGTTCGTAAGGGACGCTGATAATGATAAAGAAATTTAGACGGCTTTACTATCTAAGGTGGTTATCTCTCTCCATAGCGCTCGCCCTCTTATTTATAGGCCTTTTGTGGGGAGAAGGCCATCGTCCCCTCTCTGGGCTGGCCCTGCAGAAGAGGGGGAGTGAAACTCCTTCTGATTCCTTCCGCTTCGCCGTCCTTTCAGATCTCCATAAGGGTTGGGGGGTATTCAAGCCTATCATGAATAAGATAGCGAGGAATGGATATTCCTTTGCCATCATCGAGGGAGATATCGTCCCGCAGGACAGGGAAAATAGATATCGTTTTTTCTTCAGGCAATTGGCGACCGTGAGGGGCAATCTCCCCCTCTATTTCGCCCCCGGCAACCACGATCTATATGACAAAAGTAACACGTATAGCCTGGAGAACTTCCATACATATTGCGGCCCTGACTTTTACTGGTTCTCGTGGGGGAATAGCGCCTTTGTCGTACTAAATGATGCACAATTGACGATAGGAGAGGATCAGTTTCGCTGGCTCGAAGGTACCCTGCTGAAGCTCAAGGGAAGATTCGCCCATATTTTCGTATGCATGCACGCACCCCCCTTCGACCCGCGAGAAGGGAAGGACTACAGTCTCCCTGCGCCGATTGGTAAGAGGTTTATGCAATTGATGGAGCGGTTTAGGGTCGATTATGTCTTCAGCGGCCACATCCATTGCTATTCTAGAGAGGTCATCAACGGCGTAACCTACCTTGGCTGTCCTGCGGCAGGAGGAACACCACGGTGCGCGGATTCCCTCTACTATGGATATATACAGGTAGTAGTGCAGGGTCAAGGGCTAAAAGATTCGGTGATTAAGGTGGAGGAGGATTGGTGGCTTCAGTTAAAAGGTAATATACAATATGAGCTGCGCGTCAGGATGCCATTTTTTCTCCCTCTGACGGTAGTGCTGGGACAACCCTTCTTCTATTTTTTCGCCTTTTGATCGGTTTTTCTAAATTGAAAAAAAGAGAAAAAAAAGATACAATATTTATTTCCTTGAAGCATAAAAACCAGCTTGCATGACGCGAAATATGCCACAGAGAGATGTCTCAATTGTGATACCCGTCTACAATGAAGAGGAGAGCATCAAGCCCCTTGTCTCTGAGTTGCAAGAGGTATTAAAGGGGATCAAGAAGTCCTCTGAAATCATCTTCGTGGATGATGGAAGCCGGGATCGCAGCTTTTCAATCTTAAAAGAAGCCGCCTTGCATGATCCGCGGATACGGGTAATTCGCTTCAGAAGGAATGCAGGCCAGACAGCTGCCTTCGATGCTGGTTTCAGAACTGCCCAGGGCGATATTATCGTAACCATGGATGCCGACCTCCAGAATGATCCTCATGACATAACTTATCTTTTGGGGAAAATAGGGAACTTCGATGTAGTCTGCGGGTGGAGGCACAAAAGGAGGGATCCGTGGGTCAAGATTGTTTCTTCTAAGATAGCCAACTTCGTGAGAAATAAGCTGAGCCAAGAGGAGATCGTTGATACAGGCTGTTCCTTAAAGGCATTTAAGAGAGAATGTCTGAAAAATATGAAACTCTTCAATGGTATGCACCGATTTCTGCCGACCCTGGCCAAGATGGAGGGCTTCACGGTCACGCAGGTAAAGGTAAACCATCGCCCCAGGAGGTTTGGGAAGACGAAATACAATATCCGCAATAGAATGGTGAGGGCCTTTGCCGACCTCTTGGCCGTCCGCTGGATGAAGAAACGTCATCTCACGTATGACGTAAAAGAAACCATTCGGTGAATGCGAGGTGTGATGGGCTTTTGGAGGACACCTCGTTCTTCGTGAGATCCTTGACGCAACAGACGATCTTAGAAAACGAGGTAATATGAAAGTCGGTGGTGATCGGCAGAGAACAAAGGGGCACGTGCAGACTGAAAGGCGCAATCAGACCATGACGGAAAAAGGATATGAGCGGCTGTTTTGGGCCCTGGCCTTGGGGCTCTTCATTTTTCACCTCCTCTATATCTGGCTTACCCCTTTTGACCTCGCCCCTGACGAGGCCTATTACTGGGATTGGTCCCGTCATCTCGCCTGGGGTTATTATAGCAAGCCGCCTTTGGTGGCGTGGGTAATCGCCCTTTTTACCCGGCTTGGTGGAGATCACCCTTTCTTTGTCCGCACAGGGGCGGTCTTCTTCTCCCTAGGAAGCAGTTTGGTCCTTTTTTATCTCGGCAAGGCCCTTTTCAATGCAAAGACGGGTTTTTGGGCCTTTGCCATCGCCAATGCCACCCCCGGTTTCGCCGTGGGCTCCGTTATCATGACGATTGACCCTCCGCTTATGTTCTTCTGGGGGCTCACGATCCTTCTGCTGCATCACGCCTTGGTAGGGGATAGGAGGGTCTCCTGGTATCTGGCCGGGGTCAGCTTAGGACTTGGGTTGCTCAGCAAGTATACCATTGTTGCCTTGATTCCCTCCCTGTTCATTTATCTCGCTTTCTCTCCGGCGCGGAGATCTTGGTTGAGAAGGAAGGAGCCATATCTCTTCATATTCATCGGCCTCATTGTCGTATTCCCAAACCTCTATTGGAATTATATCAACCAGTGGTCTGCCATCAAACAACCGGCCGGGTTGGTAGAGCAAAGAAACCTGAGCAGTCTCACTACCTTCTTCTGGTTCTTCGGGCCTCAAGCCGGCATCCTTTCACCCGTTACCTTTCTCTTAATGCTTTATGGCCTGTGGCAGGGGGGCAAAGAGGGGATCCTGCGCCATGACGATCGCTTGCTCTTTCTCTTTTGGCACGCCATGCTTCTCTTCGGCTTCTATATTATGTTGAGTTTCTTTTCAGTGTGTTATGTAAATTGGGCTGCCCCGGCCTATTTCACCGCCTTTATCTTGGCTGTGGCAGTTGTGTGGGAAGGGAGCTGGCGAGAAAAGGCCAAAAAACGGGTCTTGACCACGGCGTTGATCGTGGGGATCGCGAGCTGTTCTTTGCTTTTTACCATGGATACGCTGAGGGGGTTGGCAGTAGGGCTTGGGTTTGATGTACCGGCAGGAAAGTTTCCCACCAGCAGATTGACAGGATGGCGCGAGCTAGGGAAAGAGGTGTCCGGAATCCTCGATAAGGTGGGGAGAGAACATACCTTTATCATCAGCTATAAGAGGGATTATGTCAGCGAGCTTGCCTTCTATGTGGAAGGGCATCCTACGGTATACACCTTGAACCTCTCCGGCCGCGTTGAAAGCCAGTACGATCTATGGGAGGGGTTTGAGGACAAGAGAGGTTTTAACGCCCTCTATATCACCAAGCTCGACCGCCGCCCGCCTGATAGCTTTGCCAGTGCCTTTGCTCGGGTAGAAGAGATAAAAAAAGTAAGGATTTATGCGGGAAAGGAAGTTATAAATAGCTATTCCATCTTCTACTGCCAGAGTTTTCGAGGTCTCGATCAAGGGACACAATGAACTGGTAGGCTAGCTTCCTTTATTTTTCCAGCCTAAATGGGTCAGGATCTCCTCTTCCTTTGCCTGCATCTCGGCTGCTGCCGAAGGGTTGTCCTCATGGTCGTAGCCCAAGAGGTGGAGGATCCCATGGACGAGGAGCAGGGCCATTTCTTCCTCCAAGGGCACCTCCCTCTGCAGGGCCTCACGCTCGGCCGTCTCCGTCGATACGACCACGTCGCCTAAGATGGCAGGGTTTAGGTGCCGATTTTCTCCTTCATGCATAGCGAAGGCAAGGACATTGGTCGGGCGATCCCGGGAGAGGTATTCACGATTGAGGCGCTGCATCTCATCATCGTCGACCAGGAGAATACTCAGCTCACTCTCACGACACCCCAAGTCGCTTAATATCCTTTCGGCCATTTTCTTTGTTTTTTCCGGCCTTACCCTTTGCCTCTTTTGTCGACCTTTGACTACTACCTCCATTCTTCTGTCGCTCCCCTTCTGGTTGAGCCTCTGGATATTCTATGCGCTGGTGATGGATGGCATTGAGGACGATAGTAAAACTCTTAGCGACTGCATTGAGATCTTTTAAGGTCAACTCACACTCATCGAGCTGGCCGTCAATGAAGATGTCATTAATGATCTTCTGGACCAACCCCTGGATGCGGGCGGGGGTGGGATCGTCCAGGGTGCGCGATGCTGCCTCCACGGCATCGGCCAACATCACAAGCCCTGCCTCCTTGGTTTGCGGCCTGGGACCGAAATACCTGAAGTCCCTCTCATCGACCTCCTGGACCCCCGGCTTCTCCTGCTCTTTGGCCTTCTGATAAAAAAAGTTAATGAGCCTCGTGCCGTGGTGCTGTCTTATAATGTTGATGATCTTGCTGCCCACCTTGTGTTCTTTTGCCAGCTCTATTCCATCCTTCACATGAGAAACGAGTATCAAACTACTCATACTCGGCGTGAGCTTATTGTGGCGGTTGTTCCCCGTCATCTGATTTTCGATGAAGTATTGAGGTTTTGTGATCTTGCCGATGTCATGATAGTAGGCGCTCACCCTCGCGAGCAGGGGATTGACCGTAATGGCCCTGGCACCTGTCTCAGCCAGGTTGCCGACAATCATACTGTGATGATAAGTCCCCGGGGCCTTCATGAGCATGTCCTTGAGGAGCGGCTGGTCAAGATTGGCCAGTTCCAAGAGCTTGATATCCGTCGTATAACCGAATATCGATTCCACGACCGGCGTTATTCCCACCACGATGATCCCGGCCATGGTCCCTCCCGCCAATCCCATCACGAGGCCAAAGAGGATATCCACCGCGAAGATCCTCCCCGTGCTCATCCCCTGGAAAGAGATGAGGAAAAAATTGCTCAGTCCCACCAGAAGACCCCCCTTAATGAGCTGAGACCTTTGATCGCAGCGGGCCACGGTGTGTGCCCCCACGATGCTTCCAATGAGATAGAAGAGGGGAAGAAAGATTCCCTCCCCTAACAGGAGGCCTGTCAGAAAACTGACAAAGATGGAATAGAGCAAGGCCACTTCGGAGTTGAGGACTACCCTGATCAACATGGCTCCGGCGGCAACGGGGAAGAAGTAGTAATAAGAGCTGAGCGGGACTGCTGGGAATGCACTGGCAAGTCCTTCGGCGATGGCAACCGAAATCCTAGCCATTCCCAAAGAGGAGATTAGTACGAGGATAAGGAAAAGTATATCTTTGTTGGAAGGGGAGACCTTCCTGATGTTTTTCGTGGAAAAGAGGTAAAAGGAGGCGATAAAAAAACCTGTTAACAGGAAAAATCCTACGACCATTACTACGGTGCCTGCCTTGCGCCGTTCTTCGCGGAGGGCTTCGAGTTTGAGGAGAGCCTCCTCTGTCACCCTCTCCCCCTTTCTTATCAGGATCTCCCCTTTATCAATCGAGAAGAAGACAGGCTTTACTAGCGTACGCTCCATCTCTCTCCTCCTATCGGTCTCTTCCTTATTGAAGGTAAAGTTGGGAGAGAGGAGGTTAGTGATGATCTTCACCATCACCCCCCTGAGATCGGCGGGGATATTCTGCGCCTGCGGCCCTTCAAGGGTCTTCTTAATGGCCTCTTTGGCCTCTCGGTAATCGAGAAGGGAGCTGAGGTCCTTTCTAATTACCTCTTCCCCCGTTTGGATATTTCTCACCTCGATCCCCTCTTCCTGCAAGAGGAGCCCCTTGTCACTCACGATACCCTGCTTGATGAGGGGAGCAGTAAGGTCATCTGTAAACTTAATCAGTCTTTCATTGAAGCGATAGGCCTTTAAAACAAGAAATTCACGAGAGGTCAGCTCAAAACCGAGAATGTATTCTACCTCTGCCTTCTGCGTCTTTTCTGCGCCACGCTTCCTCATCACAGCAAAGGCGGAATCTATAATGCCTTCAATCTCCGGTAGTACCGACGGCTCATAATCATAGACCGGAAGGACCTTGCGCGACGCATCCTCCATCTTTTTCTCAGTAGCGCCCTTGTCCTTTACCAAGAGGTCGCGGTCCGTCCTCAGGTCTTTCCGGGCCACATCTCCGAGCCGGTAGAGTGGGGGGGCTTCTTCCAAGGTTTGAGACAAAAAGGCAGCAATGAACAACGAAGCAACGATCAACAAAAGCCATCGCTGGACGGAGGGCATCTTGCAGATGCGCCAGAAAGGTCGCACTTTTATCTTCCCCCATAGGAGCAACAGAGAGAAGCCCCTGTGTTTCCTTTTCGCCGGACCCGCTTTATCCATTTCTTTCGTCATTGCTCCGTGGCTCTGCCTTGCTGCTCGGCCTCTTCATAGGCCTTGATGATATCCTGGACCAAGGGATGCCTGATGACGTCCTTCTCGCTGAAGTAAACAAATTTTATACCTTGAATCTTCTTGAGTACATTCTGAATCTGTATCAAGCCTGATTGTTTTCCATCAGGCAGATCAACCTGGGTGATATCGCCGGTGATCACTACCTTGGAGCCAAACCCCATCCTGGTGAGAAACATCTTCATCTGTTCCGGCTTGGTATTTTGAGCCTCGTCGAGGATGACAAAGGAGTCATTGAGGGTCCTGCCGCGCATGAAGGCCAAGGGGGCCACCTCGATAATTCCGCGCTCCATCAATTTTGATGCATGATCGAAGTCCATCATGTCATGGAGGGCATCATAAAGGGGTCTGAGATAGGGATTCACCTTCTCATAGAGATCTCCGGGAAGAAAGCCGAGTTTTTCCCCTGCTTCGACAGCGGGTCGGGTTAAGACGATGCGCTGCACCTCCTTTTTTGACAAGAAGGAGAGGGCCATGGCCATAGCCAGATAGGTCTTGCCCGTGCCGGCAGGGCCGATGCCGATTACCATATCGTGCGTTCGCATGGTATCGATATATTCTTTTTGCACTACGCTCTTCGGGGTGACGACCTTTTTTTGGGAAGAGATATAGACCGTATCGAGAAAGATATCTTCCAGATTGATGGAGCGGTCTCCCGAGAGGATCCGTAGGGCAAAATCGATGTCGCTCACATAGATAGGATAGCCACGCTGCAAGAGCTTATGGAGCTCCCTCAATAGCCTGCCGGCCAGCTCAACATCCAACGCATCCCCCTCGATGACGACGTTCCCTCCTTTGGTATGAACCTTTACCTCAAGTTTGTTTTCTATGGCCTTTAGGTGGTCATTATGCGGGCCGAAGAGGGCCTTGGCCTCTTCCATATTTTCAAAATGTAAGTTCATCTTCACTCAATGTCCCTTCCTCATTATATCCTTCACCCTGATGCTTTGCCATAAGCAAGACGTCATCCTGTCTCTGTTCAGATATCGTTTTTCCTGGGCAGGGAATAGGTTAGGGGAGATAAAGGCCTTGGAATGGTGCCGTTTTCATAGAATTGGGTAATAGTATAGCACTATACATCGCTGATTACAATACCATCGGGCTTCAGGGCAAAACTAGCCTCTTGAAAGCCAAACGCCTATAGAGAGGATATATTCGCACGCTGCTTCCTGATCTCCTCCACGATCTTGGGGAGTATCTGACCGGCAGAACCTTGGATGATATAGTCGGAAACGAAACCGGTCAGGGGAGTAGGCTCCATATTTATCTCAACGACCTTGGCCCCGCTTTGCTTCGCCAGCGGAGGTATGCCTGCGGCAGGATAGACCAGCGCCGAGGTCCCGATTACCAATACCAAATCACTGGATTTCGCCTCCTCAAAAGACCTGTTTTGGGCCTCCGGGGGAATGGGCTCTCCAAAGAAGACGACATCCGGCTTCAAGATGGAGCTACACTGAGGACAGCGTGGGGGGAAATCTTCAAGAGCGAGAGGAGCTGCTTCTTGACGATACCCACATCCGAGGCAGACTAGCCACTGGTTGGAGCCGTGAAACTCGATGACCTCCCTGCTTCCCCCCCGCTGATGAAGGCCATCGACATTTTGTGTGATGACGGCCTGCAAAAGGCCCATTTTTTCTAATTCCGCCAAGGCGATATGGGCGGGATTAGGTTCAGCGCCCAGGACCAATTCCATCATATCTTTTATCATCTGCCACACCTTTGCCGGATTCGATCGGAAGGCACTGATATGGGCATACTCCTCAGGATCATATTTGCTCCACAACCCGCCGGCGCTGCGAAAGTCAGGAATGCCGCTTTCCACCGATATCCCCGCACCGGTCAAGGCAATGGTCTTGTGAGAATCAACGATATCCTGCGCAATCCTCTTGACCAAGATTTCCTGTTCGTCTAGTCTGATATGCACCGTCTTCCTCCACAAGAGATTAAGCTATAATCTTAGGCACGTTATACTTTTTTTGCGATAGCAAAAACACTAATACCAATCGGATAGTTAACACCGATATTTAGGAAAAAATTCTCCATGCTTAAAAGTTTTCTTAAGAGATAATTCAAAGCATAATTACTTTCTTTCAGCTGATGTATTAAAGATTCCTTAAAAAAAGTCTTCGTCAAGAATCGATAGAATAACGTGGGAAGAAAGAGGGCGATATTCCAATAGGAAGATCTTATAATTTTAAAATCATTATTTGTAAAAGTATTTTCCAATTCTTTTTTTGTATATCGCCGGCAATGATCATTATCTTCATCATGTTTACTCCAAAGGAATTTAAAGGCTGGAACAAAACAAATTATAACACCCTTTTTTTTTAAAAGCCTTCTCCACTCTTTCACGGCCTTCTCATCGTCCTGTATATGCTCCAACACATCTGACGCAATTATCAAGTCAAACTCTTCACCATCGAAATGAGGTTCAGTCCCATCCATTAAAAAAACATTTTTAAAACCGCTCTCCTTACAAAGTTGCACCGCTTTTTTGCTGATATCAATTCCGAAAACTTGAGCATATCCTTGTGATACCAGTAAGTTTAATAATGGGCCGCCGGAACAGCCAATCTCCAAAATTTTAATTTGTTTCTTGTCATGATAATATCTTCGTATTAATGTTAAAATTATCTCCCGTCTGCCGACAAACCACCAATGTTTTTTCTCTAAGAGATGATATTTCTTTTCGAAATTAGCCTTCATAGATAGCCGAATTACCTGAATTCCTTACTGCTTCCTTCAGGTGCCAATCAGTCTGAGAAGGTCAAATACTTCATGTTCAAAGCCATCTTTTAATCCGCTCCTCTATTCCTTCTCCTTTGAATCTATGGCTGCCTTGTAGTAACCGTTATCTGAGAAATTTTTTATACTCCTTATAAAAATTATTTAAAGTTGCCGTTCTTCTTATAAGAGCCTCTTGCAAAAAATCTTGATCCCGCTTCCCCTTTTTAAAGCGGAGGGGTCCTCCTGTACGAGGATTTTTTTAATTTACTTTCTCTCCGGCCTTTTGTATTAATATTTTCTCTTCGGGAGTTTGCGGCCTTATATGGGATGCCTTTTCATACATCTCTTTCGCCTTTTCTGGAAGTCCCAATTTTTCATAGACGACTCCTAGATTATAAAATACCTTTAATGAATTTGGATTCATCTCCAGGGCCTGTTCAAAACACCCCCTGGCTTTCTCTAATTTACCCAGACCGAAGTATGCAGCGCCTTTATTTAGCAATGTTTCCCACGAAGTGTCTCCCAGGTATCCTTCGCGTTCAAAGCAGCTTAAAGCTTTTCGGAATTTATGTTTCTGAAGATAAGTTTTTCCAAGCAGGTTGTAAGCCTCAAACCTAGCTTCAAAACCTGCCCTTTCTTTATATTCTTTCAAAAACTTATTGGCCTCGTCTATTTCGCCTCTTTTAAATAAAGAAGATCCCAAATAGTAATAAACATCCACCGGAAGATTATGGTTGAGTTTTAGAGACTGTTTAAATTTCTCTGCCGCCTCATCATATCGTTCTAGCTTCATGAGGGTAAAGCCTAGCTCATAGTGGGCCATTGAAAAATCTGGACGGTTTGCCGCTGCCCTGCGAAAGGCCTTCTCAGCTTCCTGAAGATGTTCCTTGGTCCCATAGATCTGATGGTATATCCCGAGATAATAAAAGGGATAAAAATCTTGAGGGGACCTCTGACAAGCAACATTCAGTTCCTTCTCGAGCTCCTTGAGATATCTTTTGTCTACTCTTTTTTGTTTGGCATACTCCATGGTGATATCAGCCGGCCGCAGATATTGGTACCCATATTGTCCGATCAATCCATCAAATCTCTGCCCCCTTTTCAGATAGAGGCTTGAATTATCATCGAAGGCTACAAGCCTCCAAGCAGCATCTTCATCCAGCCAGCTATATAATGGTGGCACATAATTCTTCTCTCTGTCAGCTTGCAAAAGTACAATCTCTATACCATATTGTTTAACCATTTTTTCCCAAGTTTCTCTTTTCCAATATACAAGACCATACAGCCAGAAGAAGTCATGATCGTAAACTGTGGGGGTCCTACCATCTATAAAGACGGGGATATCGGGCCAGAGATGCCAAATCATATAACCGCCAAAGCCATAGTCGTTAAAGATGTTACCTCTCACATCATGATCTTTGAGAAACTCCACCGTCTCTTTGGGATAGTAGAAGTTGCTAAGGACCCCAAAGCCAAACCTTTTCGCTTGGTTAATAACCCTCACATCATTGACTGAAGAAGCGATAACGATAAGAAGCGGCAGTAGACGCATCCACCTCCAATGTCTCACTCGCAACTGCAGGTGATTGAGATTGTAGACAATTATAGGGGCGGCCACGATGGCGAAGTCGGCTCCAAATCGGATGTGTTTGAACGCCATATATGAGAAAAAGGCAAAGATGACCACGTTCTCTACTCTCTTCAGGTTATCCCGCCAGATCAAAAAAGAGAGCACCCCTATAAGAAAGAGTATACGAAACCACATGGTGTAGTCGATTGCTAAAACTCCCAGTAGCCTGATATCCACGGGCACCCACTCGCTTATCCCCTTGAGGGTTTCGGACTCTGCTGTAATCAAAGGAATATGAAAGATTCGATACGTATAGGGATTTACCAGAGAGGCTAAACATAGCAGGAGACATAAGGTCACCAAGCCTTGCAGTCTTCTATCCTGAAAAACGGGTTTGAGGTCTTGACGGTGTGTTAGGGCCAAGGGAACAAGTCTGCCTAGGGCATAGGCTCCTGCCAAGAATATCCCGAGGAGAAAGCTGCCATGTATGTTGACCCACAAAATATGGGCGGGGATGAGAAAAAGGATTAACTGGCGAGTGGTAATCCGTTCTTCCCGGTGGAGGATGAGCAGATATAGGTAAAGGACAAGGAAGAGAAAAGAGATAATCTGAGGACGAACCGCAAAACGCCCCCGGGCTATGAAGAGGGTTATAAAAAGGATGGTAATAGTCAACCATCTTTGCCCCCCATCCACCTCACGGCAGGCAAAAAAGAGAATGAAAAAGGTCAATAAAACGAAAATAGCCTCAAAGACAATCAGCCCTCCGAAACCACTCAGCTTGTATATGGGATAGATTATGGCATGAAAGAGCCATTCATAATTTATCCACTCTGTACCTTTAAAGGTATATGAGAAGGAATCAACAAAGGGTATGGCCTTATGTTGCCATATCCACTCTCCGGTTTTGAGATGCCACCAGAAGTCGGGATCTGATATCTTCTGGGCAGCGAAGAGCGCACAGAATGCAAAAAAAATGAAGAGAAAAAATAACAAGATCTTTTTCTCTATACCCTTCATAATTCAGCTCCTTGCTCCAAAGTTATCCCACCAGAGTTGAAATATCAACAAATTCCAAATCTTTTTTCTATTGTCTGCTCGGTGGGCAAGGTGATCAGAAACAAGAGTTTTTACAAGCGGGAGGTTAAAGATTCCCTGCTTTTTAAGCCTGTTTTCGGAGAGCAGCTCCAGCATCATATCCTTCAACTCACCACAGAGCCACTTGGCAATAGGGATACCAAATCCTTTTTTCCCCCTGTTCCCGATCTCATCCGGGATACGATCTTTAATCGCCTTTTTCCAAATATACTTTGTCGTAAATCCCTTGAGCTTCAATCTCTCGGGAAGCCCTGTCACCAGCTCGACAAAACGGTGATCGAGAAAAGGCACTCTTACCTCCAGCCCATGGGCCATGCTTGCACGGTCCACCTTGGCCAACACCCCGTCCTGCAAATAGAGCTTGGTATCCAGATAGAGGAGCTTGCCCAGCTCAGAGCTGAAGGTCTTGTCTCGGATATAGTCATATAAAACATTAAATGAATCGAGATTTTTCAGTCTTCTCCTTACACCGGCTGCAAGCAACTCTTCTTTTTCATCTGGCGAGAAGGTACCCATCCAGGCGTAATGTCTCTCCACCGGAGTATATGCTAGACTATTGATGAACTTCTTGGCCCGGAAGTCAAGACTCATGTTATCGAAGGAAACAGGGAGCCTTTTTACTACTACCTCCGCAAGAGATCTTATTATCCGTGGGAGCTTTTCGTAATAGCCAGCAAGTAAAAAGGCCTGATAGGTAGGATATCCCGCAAAAAGTTCATCTCCCCCATCACCTCCGAGGGCAACCTTTACATAGCCCTTGGTAAAACGGCTGAGGAGATAGGTTGGCATAATAGAGGCATCGGCCAGCGGCTCATCGAGGATAGAAGCAACCTCGGGGATTATCTCGATGAGCTTTTTGGGGGCGAGGATCTCTTCATAGTGTTCTGTCCTGAAGAAGGAGGCTGCCTTGCGAAAATATCTGGACTCATCAAAAGAGGGATCATCAAACCCAATGGAAAAGGTCTTGACATCCTCCACGCCTTCGTACCTGAGGGCGGCAAGGACAGAGGTTGAGTCGATTCCACCGCTTAAGAGCACCCCGAGAGGGACGTCGCTAATCAGATGGGCCTTGACTACTTGACAGAACTGCCTCCAGATCAGCTCGCACAGTTCCTTTTCATCTAAATTCCCGTCAAATCTATCTCTCAAGTCCAGATCCCAATACCTTGCACAACGAAGGACCCCATCCTGGTAAATGGCCTGGTATCCTGGCGGTAGCTTTCTGATATCCTCGTAGATACAAAAGGGTGCAGGGATGAAATCATAACTCAAATAGTGGCTCAGCCCTTGAGCATCAAGTCTTCCTTCTATCCAGGGGAGTTGTAAGAGGGCCTTCGGCTCAGAGGCAAAGGCCAATCCCTTATCGTTATAGGCATAAAAAAGGGGTTTGATGCCTATCCGGTCCCTGGCGAGGAGCAACTTTCTTTTTTTCTCATCCCAAATGGCAAAGGTAAACATGCCGGCGAGACTCTCTACGCACCTTTCTTCCTTTTCCTCATAGAGATGGACCAAAACCTCCGTATCCGTCCTGGTATAAAACCTATGTCCTATCTCTTCTAATTCTTTTTTAAGTTCGGGAAAGTTATATATCTCGCCGTTAAATACCACATAGACAGTCTTATCTTCGTTGTGAATAGGTTGTTGCCCTGTATCGAGGTCTATGATGCTTAGCCGCCGATGCCCCAAAGCAACCCCGGCACTGATATAATGCCCCTCATCATCAGGCCCCCTGCGTTGTAAGGTCCTCGTCATCTTCTTTAAGATGTTAAGATCCACTGGTTGCTCATCGGGGAAACACAATCCACAAATGCCGCACATGACTTTATCTTGCAACCTCTCTCTGATTTATCTAACGATTGGGTTAAAATATAAGTCTTCAGGGAAAATAGTATAGAGGCTTCCCGTAGGCACATACATTTGCTCAGCTGGGTCATCAAGAAAGTATATCTTATAACGTTCGATATCAAAAAAATTGATAGGTGAAGATATATGATCGTTCTTTGTCCAGACAGCGAACTTCTCATATCGGGAAAGATACGCGCGCAGGTCTCCAGGATCTTTCTTGGCATGTACCTCCAGATCATGTTCATCTCTCAAGGTCATAGTATGGATCTCGAAAACAGAAAGGGGAATAACTCCTTTACTGATGTAAAGCTCGTACAATGGATCTAACATGACCCACTTTAAAAGCCCTGGAGACCACACCTCAATCACCTCATGTCCTTTAACTGTCACATATCTGGCCTTGTATCCCAAACTTTGCAAACATTGTACCAATACAAAACAATATTGGGCGCAAAACCCCCCTGTCTCTCCCTTTCTTATTTTGTCCAGTATAACTATCGCATTAATCGGTGGATAAGGATCAGGTCTACCAGGAGACCATTGGGCCCTGACCCAGCTCATCAATCGAGAAAATACCTCCACGTCTGTTTTTGCTCCTGCAATAATTTTATCCAACCCCTCCTTTTTTCGGAGCTGTCCTAAAACTTTTGCAGTATCAAAGCTGAAATAAAACCTTGAATGGTGGAATACCCTTTCAGGCGGTACAAAAAGGGGAACCTCAATAGGATCCCCTTTTTCCCTCCTTACCTCTTTTTCCTTCATCTCGCCGTACGGTGATTGAGGAGTTTTTTTCCCTACATCATAAGCGATAAAGAGACTGACAGCATAGACGAAAAATACCACTGTGGCCCACAAAACCCATGTAGGTATCGTTAATTCAAAGAACATTTTTTTCTTATTCTTCCGTTTCGCCATGCTGTGAGATTTAAAACCCCCCTTACTTAAAGTTTATCATCGTCTTAACGGCATAGATTGGCTTCCCTTGGGACTCGTGATAGGTGCGGATGATGATCTCGGCGATGAGCCCCAACAGGATAAACATGACACCCATGGTGATAAAGAGAAAGGAAATCAAGATCATGGGGCTGACCCAGGCCCCTCCCCAAATGATCCTCCGATAAAGGACAAAAAGGCCTGTCAAAATTCCTAAACCAAGAAGAGTCATTCCCGCCCCCCCGAAGAGACGAATGGGCTTGGTGGAATAGCGCTGCAAGAACAAAAAAGTTATGAGGTCCAGGATAATGCTCGAGGTCCGGGAGAGGCCGTATTTAGATCGCCCATGTCTTCGCGGGTGATGTGCCACCTCCATTTCTGTAATCCGCGCCCCCACCCAGGAGGCATACGCGGGGATAAAGCGGTGCATCTCTCCATAAAGCCGCACATCCTTTAATATATCCCTTCGGTACGCCTTGAGGGTGCAGCCATAATCGTGCAGCCTGACCCTCGTCAGCCAGGAGATCAATTTGTTGGCGAGGGCAGAAGGAAATCTCTTATTGAGAAGGGAGTCTTGCCTGTTTCTCCTCCAGCCGCTGGCCACATCATACCCCTGCTCTAACCGCGCCAAAAGGCGAGGAATGTCTCGGGGATCGTTCTGCCCATCGCCATCCATGGTGACGATGATCTCACCTTGGGCATGTTCTACGCCGGCAGCAATGGCAGCGGTCTGCCCGAAGTTTTTGCGAAAATGAATGACCTTGATCTCTTTATCATCCTTGGCTAACCTTCGTAGAATCTCATTGCTGGCGTCATTGCTACCGTCATCGACAAAGATAACCTCATACTTCGCTCGCATCCCTTCCAGGACGCTCTTAAGCTCCCTATACAGAGGAGTAATATTCTCCTCCTCATTGAAGATAGGGATTATGACGGAGAGCCTTTTCAACTCCCTTCTCCTCCTGCTAGTATCTTGTCTATCCATCGTTCTTCTTGGGAGGCCAAATCCTTCTTACCCATCTGGAGATAGATGGCTCTCAACCATTGATGATAGTCCTCATTGAGAGGATAGAGCTGTGAGGCCTTTTTGATTTCCTCCAGCCCCTTTTCCTTCTCACCGGAAACCAAGTATATCATACCTAGATCAAAATAGTAGTAGTGACGCCAGGGGCTCAGCCGTATGGCCTCCTGCACCTCAGCGATCCCTTCCTGTAGGTGAGGGCGTCTCGCAATGAGCAACATCCCATACTGGTGATGGTATTCACTGTTGTGGGGATCAAGACGTATGGCCTTTTTGAACTCTGCAACAGCCTCTTCTGCATGGTAGGGTCCTGGCTGAAGGAAGCTTTGTCCTCTCTGAAAATGCATCCGCCCGTAAAATGGTATGAGTAAGAGAAGAGAAGCCGCAATTACCACGATGAACCCCGCTGCGGTGAAGAGCGACCTTCTGCTTCTCTTGACGGCTATTGTATAAACCTTATCCTTCTTCAGAAAGCCGATGGCCAAGGCCAGGATAGCAAAGCCTGCTAGCGTGACACTTGGCATATAAAACTCAAAGTCGAAGGCATGGTGAATAAAAAAGGCCATACCTGCTATCATGAGAGAGCCTACCAAGACCCTCATCTTTTTGTCTTTTGTTTCTTTAAAGATACGCACGGTATGCCAAAACCACCAGCAGGCAAACCATAAGAAAACTACGGTGCCGATGATCCCCATCTCCACCCCCAACTGGAGATAGGTGTTGTGGGAGTGATGGACGATATTCACGCCAGGCCTCTGGTAGGAAGGATAGATGAGACCAAAGGTATGCAGCCCTTTTCCTATCCACGGTGAATCGATGATCATTTTGATGGTAGCTTCCCAATTCAAGGTCCTGAGCACCAGGGGGTTGTTCTCGATGGCGGCAAGGGGATTATCTGGCCGTGTAAGGCTCATTCCGGCAAAGATTAAGGCCAGCACCACGACCAGACCGCCAAGGGGAAAAATCAGATATCGAGCCCTCACCCTTTTTACATAGCCGAGATAGAGGAAGGCAAAAAAACCAGAGGCGACGATCAAGGAGAGCCATCCGCTAAAGGACTTGGTCAGGTAGAGGGCGACAACCTGCACTGCCGCCGCTAATCCGAAAAGGTATCTTAGCCAACCTTTATTGGTAAGTACAAAGGCCGCGCTCAATGGGATGCTTATACCCAGAAAGGCGGCAAAATGGCTGGGCAATAAAAAGGTGGAGAATATACGCCCTCCCTCCAGGCGTCCGATAAGCTCCTCTTTGAATGGCGAAGGATATGGAAGCTCCATTGCTCCTATCTTACCGATGAGATCGTGAAAACCCCAGAGATACTGATAGAGACCATACAGTGAGGTCAAGATGCCCAGGATGATGATTGTCAAGACAATCAAGCGCGCCTCTTTAGTAGGAGAGATCTGGACAACGAGAAAAAAGATCATAATGTAACTAATCAAATAAAAGAGAAAATCGCGGCTGACGGCATAGTCTATGGAGTGAAAGGAATAAGAAATGGCTAATATCAACAACAAGATAAGGGGCAATGGAAAGGCAAACCCCCTGAACTGCAAAATTCCCTTTGTTACCCCTCTATAGAACCAGAGAAACAGGCCCCACAATAAGAGGATTAATTGTAAGGTAGAGGACCAAAAGAATATATGGGGGGAAAAGAGGGTAGCGGCAAAGAGAGAACTGATGACTAGTATATGGACGGCCTTAATACAACCTCCAGTTGCCAAAAAATAGGTGTAGATCTAACGCAGGCTGTCCCAGTCTCCCGTATGCCAGCCTGTATCGTAATAATCGTGAGTTCCATCCTGATTTACTCTAAACTGTGGATATTTGTCATTCGCTTGTTTCCCACCCACTGTGGCAGCGGCAAGAGCCGTGTAATGGGTAGTATCCGTCCTCGTAATACTTATAGCATAATTATCAGCCATCCCGCTACCGCATCCAGGAAGGGAACCAATAGCGCCGGCATAAAACCCCCTCTCGGCCCGGTACATCTCCTGTGCAGCTCGGATGGTCTCCAAGGCGGTAAAGGCGGCAGAGCGGCGGGACCTCGTGATATAATTGTCGTAGGCGGGAATAGCAATAGCGGCCAGCATACCTACGATGGCCACCACGATCATGACTTCTATAAGGGTAACTCCCCTTTTCCCCTTCATCTTTTTACACCGTGCCCTTTTTAAGGAATAAACAGCCTACTCTTTATTAACTAACAAGATATATGTGAGCTCGCCGAGAGCAAGGGGTTTCCATTCCGTTCCGTGTACTGCTTATTTGCCTCTTGGCAGATAGACAGCATCAATTGTCGTGTTTGCTGTCCTTAGGTCCCATGCTTTACCATAGCCTGTTGAAGTGTCATAGGTGATGATCATCGTTAAATGCCCATAATCGGGGGTAGCATCGGTAAGATCCAAGGTAGATTTGAACGCAGCCACAATCGCCATGTTCTCAGCGGGGGTTAGATTAGCTAACGTTATCGTGGCATATTCTTCGGAGAAATCAGCAAGATTATAGGTAGTGTAGGATTGATCTGGGAAGCATCCCATCGCCGAGTGATATTCCGTTGCGCCCTGGGCAATGGCATCGAAGACAGTCAGCACTTCCGACATCTTCGCCCTGTTGACGTAGTCTCGGTAGGCCGGAATGGCGATGGCAGCCAAGACCCCTATAATGGCCACCACGATCATGAGCTCAATGAGGGTAAAACCTCTTGATCTTGTCCCCCTTCTTTCTCTTCTATCCACCGCATCCCCTCCTTGCGACAAGGGCAAGAGGGCAGGCCTTGAAGCATGTTAAACACAAAACCCATCCTTCAAGACCTGACCAACTCATGCCCTTCTGTTTTCCCATTGCTACTTTTTCGGCATATATTTTAGCGGAATGTTCCCACTATAAGTCTTGGCATAACCGGAAGTAGAATTATACTGAACAGTCATGATTAAGTTATAGCCGTTGACCGGGTTCAGGGCTTGGTTGAACTGTGCACGTATTAAGCAATTATTGAAAGCATCGGTTGTAGTATAGTTCCAGTTACAATACATGGTACTTACAGAAGCGAGGGAGTCATAAGTATATCCGGCCGCCGGGAACGCGCCTCTCGCTGCATGGTACTCTGTTGCCGATTGCGCCAAGGCATCCATAGCCGTGGTCACTTCGGTGATCTTTGTCTTGACCGTGTAGTCGAGGTATGCCGGGATGGCGATGGCAGCCAAGATCCCGACGATCGCTACCACGATCATCAATTCGATCAACGTAAAACCTTTTTTACCCTTTACCATTTTGAACATGTTCTTCCTCCTTAAAATTTTTTATAAAACTACGAAATTAAGTCATCCCTTATTGGGTGATATCCCATATATCCCCTGATTAAGGCCTTTTTTGTGCATTCCACCCCCTTTCTCTCGTGATTATCTTATAATGAAGCAAACAACATGCCACAATAAGCTTCCTGCTAAGCCTTGAAAATACTCACCTTTTCATTCTTCTGCTCACCAAAGGGGGTCGGAAATGACAATCTTGGTCACTCCCGGTGACAAAAAGCGGCCTTTCTTGCGTGTAAAACCCTCTCAACCCCTTTTGCACCCCCATCTGCACTACTTCTCTTTACACTTCTCATCCCCATGCTTCTGTGGTATCATTATACTATGGATTTTGAAGAAGACAATACCCTTTTTGATGAACAAAGAGATGAAGAAGAGAGGAAGCGAAGGGCGAGAAGATCCTACCTGATGCTCATCCCCTGCCTCATCCTCGCCTTTTTCTTGATTGGGCTCGGGGCCTATCTCTATTTCTCCTTTACCCTCCCCCCCATCAAATCGCTGGAGGATTACAAGCCGCCCATTATCACCAAGGTCCTCTCTGAGGAAGGGGAGGTGGTGGGGGAGTTCTGCAAGGAGCGCAGGATCGTTGTTCCCATGCAGCAGATCCCCGAGGTCCTCAGCCAGGCCTTTGTGGCGGCCGAGGACGCAAAGTTCTTCCAGCATAAGGGGATCTCGTATCTCAGCATCCTGCGGGCCATCGGCAGAAACATCCTGGCAGGCCAGATCACCCAAGGGGGAAGCACCATCACCCAACAGACGGTCCGCTCTATGGTCCTATCCCGGGAGAGGACTGTCTCTCGGAAGGTCCGAGAATTCATCCTGGCCCACCGGATAGAAAAGTATCTTACCAAGGAGGAAATCCTCTACATCTACCTCAATCAGATCTATCTGGGACACGGTAATTACGGCGTGGAGGCAGCTGCCCGCGATTACTTCGACAAGGGGGTCGAAGAGATCACCCTCGCCGAGGCCGCCCTGTTGGCAGGCCTCCCCCAATCCCCGGAGAATTATTCCCCCTTGAAGAACTTTGAGCGGTCCAAGGTGCGGCAGGCCTACGTCTTGGGACGCATGGTCGAAGAGGGTTATATAACCAAACAAGCGGCCGATATGGCCTATCGTGCCCCCATAAAGATACAATCGAGGGAGAACACAACCCTCAATATCGCTCCCTATTTCACCGAATATGTCAGGATATACCTGCAGGAAAAATATGGTGAAGAGGCCCTCTACAACCAAGGCCTGCAAATCTATACTACCTTAAACGTCGTGAATCAAAAGGCGGCCCAAGAGGCCATGCAGACCGGTCTTACAGAGCTGGATAGGAGACAGGGGTATCGAGGGCCTGAGCAGGTATTAAAGAACGAAGAGATTGACACCTTTTGCCAGGACGTTGCCCAGAAGCTCACGCAAAAGCCCCTCGTCGTCGGTGAGACCTATGTGGGCGTCGTAACGGAGATTACCAAGGACAATAAGCGGGTCATGGTACGGATTGGAGAAAGAACCGGCTCTATCCCCTTCGAGACAATGCGCTGGGCGCGAATCCCGGATCCCGAGGTGGATTATACGTCGGCTCAGCTGAAAAACCCGCAGCAGGCCCTCAAGGTTGGATACGTCATCCGCGCCAAGGTGCGGGCGATGCCCCCCAAAGGGCTCTTGACCCTCGATCTTGACCAGGCGCCTAAAGTCCAGGGGGCCCTGATTTCTATGGAGATCCCTACTGGTTTTGTCCGGGCCATGGTCGGAGGGAACAACTTCTTGGAGAGTCAGTTCAACCGCGCCCTGCAGGCCCGTCGGCAGCCCGGATCCGCCTTTAAACCGATTATCTACGCCGCTGCCTTGGACAAGGGGTTTACCCCTGCCTCCGTCATCATCGACTCGCCGGTCATCTATGAAGACGCCCTCAAGGATGAAAATTGGAAACCCAAGAACTATGAAGATAGATTCTACGGCCCTACTACCCTGAGGACCGCCTTGACCAACTCCCGGAATGTGGTGACCATTAAGCTGATGCGAGATATCGGGGTGCCCTATGCCATCACGTATGCCCAGAGGCTGGGGATCGGGTCGCCGTTGACTGAGGACCTTTCTCTGTCCTTAGGCTCCTCAGAGGTCATCCCCTTGGAGCTGGTGAGGGCCTATGCGGTATTTGCCTCCCGCGGACACCTCCTCCACCCCATCTTCATAAGAAAGGTAGTGGATCGCGCCGGAACGATACTGGAGGAAAACAACCCCTGGCAGCTGGAGGCAGAGCTGCGAAAGAAGGAAGGAACCATCGTGGAGGAGGATCTCAAAGCCGGCATAGAGGGCGTATGCCCCCAGGTGATCAGTGAGCAGAGCGCGTACATTATGACGAGCCTCTTGAAGAGCGTGGTACAGGAGGGGACTGGCTGGCGGGCGAAGGAGCTGGGCCGTCCCTGTGCAGGCAAGACCGGCACCACCAATGAATACACCGATGCCTGGTTTGTCGGCTACACCCCCGACCTGATCACAGGCGTGTGGGTGGGCTTTGATGAGAAAAAGCCCTTGGGGAGATTCGAGACAGGCTCCCGGGCCGCCTCTCCCATCTGGGTAGGCTGTATGCAGAAGGCGGTGGCGGGTAGGCAGGTGAGAAACTTCCCCGTCCCTGAGGGGATCGTTTTTGCCAAGATCGATCGCGACACCGGTCTGCTTGCTTCCCCTGGCACAAAAAATGTCATCTTTGAGTGCTTTAAAGAAGGGACACAGCCCACCCAGTATTCCACCGAAGGCTCATCCGGTGGGAGCGATGACTTCCTGAAATCGGACACTATCGGACAGCAAGGACAACCGAGCCCGTCAAAGGCGGGACCTTAGTCCCGCCCTGTGTCGCATTCCGACACATCCCGCCCCTGCTCCTTAAATTTTAAGTCTAAGGAAAGCAGCCGAAGGTGGCCCTGACCAAAGGATCACCGTAGGTTTGGCCAGATGAGTCGGTAGGCGACACAGGGTCCGCGTGAAGGTAAGACAGGGTAAACTCCCTTCTTAAAAAATCCTCACCATAAATCCAAAACCTTTATTATCATATTGGCGATTCATGGAAGAAAATAAAAAGGCCTTCTCCGTCATCATAAGAAGGCCCTGAATACTCTCTGGTGCCGAAGGCGGGACTCGAACCCGCACAGGCATACACCCACTAGACCCTGAACCTAGCGCGTCTACCAGTTCCGCCACTTCGGCATGAATCCATTGCAAAAACCTAAGCAGTAACCTATACTAGTCCCTTACTCTTGTCAAGGGTAGTGAAAGGTTCACCATGCGGATCATCGATGACTTAACTTTTACCAAAGAGGATTTCACCTCCCCCGTCGTGACCATAGGTAACTACGACGGCCTCCACCTTGGCCATCAGGCAATCATCAAACGGGTCATCGAGCTGGCTAGAAAAGACAAGGGGGAAGCAGTGGTCCTTACTTTTGAGCCCCATCCTGTGAAATTCTTCCGCCCGGCGCTGCAGATTCCCCTCATCACCCCCTATCGCAAAAAGATGATGCTGCTCGCGCGGTTTGGGGTCGATGTTACCATCAACCTCCCCTTTACCGAGGATATTGCCCGCATGTCGGCAAAGGAGTTTATACAGGAGATCGTCCAGAGACGAATCGCGCCTCACTGGGTAGTCGTGGGATTCAACTTTACCTTCGGCAGGGATCGAACAGGAACATCCGAAGAGCTGAAAGGTATAGGCGAAAACCTTGGCTTCAAAGTGGAGATCATTCCCCCCTTCCATGTAGATGGCGAGGTAGTGAGCAGCACGAGGATACGAGAGTTGATCGCCAGGGGGGATATTAAGGAAGCCAACCGCATGCTGGGGAGTAACTTTTTCATGCTGGGCAGTGTTATCCACGGGCACGCGCGGGGCAAGGGCTTGGGTTTTCCCACAGCCAACTTGGAGATCACCCAGGACCTCTACCCCAACGACGGGGTCTATGCTGCTACCGTGATTGTGGATGAACGGCGCTATGACGGAGTCGTGAACATCGGTACTAACCCCACCTTTGGTGATGAGCAGTTGGCTGTCGAG
>Ga0214473_10001676_pt1 | contig 28679 bp, 23 predicted proteins | sample RVTome_7_FD_203509 | JGI IMG/M metagenome (GOLD analysis project Ga0214473, IMG submission 203509) | Soil microbial communities from uranium-contaminated site in the Upper Colorado River Basin, Wyoming, United States - RVT98D197 | ecosystem: Environmental > Terrestrial > Soil > Contaminated >...
GGTCGATGAGCTGGCTAGCATTCACCAGACCATCGACCTCATGTATCGGACCGTGCGCCTGGCCCTGTTCGGCATGAGGGAGCAGAAGAGGAGGCTCAAGTTCGACGATCCGATCGTGGACTACCAGCTGGGCAGGACCGGCAAGGCCTGGGACACGATCCGGGGGCCGGTGGACCGTTACTTCGACAGCCTTCCGCCGGAGGTCTACATCGCGAAGTCCATCCCGGAGCTCCAGGAGGCCATCAGGCTCCTCCGCCCGGTCGCGGCGGTGATGCAGTGACCGGGGCGATGTCGGAACCGGTGCGGGCATGAGCCTTCGCGACCTGGCGGTCACCGCCGTCATCTTCTGGCTGCTACCCTTCTGCCTGGCGCGTCCGTGGATCGGCATCCTCACCTGGTCGTGGCTCGGGTACATGAACCCCCATCGGCTCACTTGGAGCTTCGCCTACTCCATGCCGTTCGGGATGATGGTCATGGGTGCGACCGTGCTCGGCCTGCCGTTCAGCCGGGACGTCAAGGCTCCCCCGCGAGCGCTCGAGGTCTACCTCCTCACCGCCCTGTGGGGCTGGTTTCTCCTCACCACGATCTTCGCCTACTATCCGGCCGACGCCTGGGAGCAGTTCTCGAAGGTATCGAAGATCCTCTTCGGCACCTACCTGAGCCTCATGCTCCTCCAGGAGGAGCGGAAGCTCCGTGCCCTGGTCTGGGTCATCGCGATGTCCATCGGCTTCTTCGGGTTCAAGGGCGGCATCTGGGCCTTCATGACCGGGGGCTCCAACATGGTGCTGGGTCCGCCCGACTCCTTCATCGCGGGCAATACCGAGATCGGCCTGGCCCTCAACATGGTCATCCCCCTGCTGTTCTATCTCCGCCGGCAGGAGACGCGCGAGTGGCTGCGCCGGTTCTTGCTCGCGATGGCGCTGCTCTCGATGGTGGCCACGCTCATCACCCATTCCCGCGGCGCGCTGCTCGGGCTCCTGGTGATCCTCCCGCTGCTCTTTCTCAAGAGCCGGGCCAAGCTGCTCATCCTGCCCCTCCTCATCGTGGCCGGCCTCGTCGGCCCGTCGCTGATGCCCAGCAACTGGACTGAGAAGATGGAGACGATCGAGGCGTACGAGCAGGACATCTCGGCCAACCAGCGCTTGACCTCGTGGTGGGTCGCCTACCAGCTCGCCAAGGACAGTCCCATCCTCGGGGGTGGCTTCCGGACGTTCACCACGGAGATCTACCTGACCTACATTCCCGACTACATCTACGCCAACCAGCAGCAGGACGCCCACAGCATCTACTTCCAGGTGCTGGCCGAGCACGGCTTCCCCGGCCTCGCGCTGTTCCTGGGGCTGATGGTGTCGACGTTCGTGAGCCTGCGGTACCTCGTGCACGTCACGCGGGACCGTGCCGATCAGCTGTGGATCAACGACTGCGCCAAGATGGTGGAGATCAGCCTCGCGGGCTATGCGGTCAGCGGGGCGTTTCTCAGCATGTCGTACTTCGATCTCTTCTATCACCTGGTGGTCATCACCGTGCTTCTGAAGGTCTTCGTCGCGCGCGCGGCGGCGGAAGCGCCGGCGCCGTCCGGCGCGGAGATCGTGCCCGTCCAGGGCCAGGTCGTGAGGGCCTAGCCGATGTGCGGGATCGCGGGGATCCTCCGGTGCGACGGGGCGGCGCCGGGCCCCGGGCTGCTCCGGGCCATGACCACCGCCATCGCCCACCGCGGGCCGGACGGCGACGGATTCTTCTCCGACGGCCCGGTCGGCCTCGGCCACCGGCGCCTGGCCATCATCGACCTGGTCACCGGCGACCAGCCCATGTCGTCCGACGATGGCTCGGTCGTCCTGATCTTCAACGGGGAGATCTACAACTTCCGGGAGCTGCGCCGCGAGCTCGAGGCTCGAGGCGCCACCTTTCGCACGGCCTCCGATACCGAAGTGATCCTGCACGCCTACGAAGCCTGGGGCGTGGACTGCCTGCCCCGGCTGCGGGGCATGTTCACGTTCGCTCTATGGGACAAGGCGCGCCGGCGCCTCTTCCTGGCCCGCGACCGCGTGGGCATCAAGCCGCTCGTCTACGCCTGGGACGGCCGTCGGCTGCTCTTCGGCTCGGAGATCAAGGCTCTCCTCGAGGATCCGACGCTTCCGCGCGAGCTCGATTGGGAGGCGCTTCGCGACTTCCTCACCCTTCACTACATCCCGAGCCCCCGGACCATCTTCCGGTCGATTCGAAAGCTGCCGCCGGCCTCCTACCTGCTCCTCGATCTGGATCGGCCGGAGCCCGAGATCCGTCGCTACTGGGATCTCCGCTTCGAGCCCGACGAGCGGCCTTCGGAGGCGGACTGGCTCGAGGGGCTGCGCTGGCATCTGAGCGACGCGGTCCGCAGCCATCTCGTGAGCGACGTGCCCATCGGAGCCTTCCTGAGCGGGGGCGTGGACTCGAGCACGGTGGTGGCCCTGATGGCCCAGGCGACCGAGGGCCGCGTGCGGACCTTCTCCATCGGCTTCGACGACGGCGACTTCGACGAGCTCGAGCACGCCCGGGCGGTCGCCCAGCGCTACGAGACCCAGCACTTCGAGTACGTGGTCAAGCCGAACGCGCTCGACACGCTGCCCCGGCTCGCCTGGCAGTTCGACGAGCCCTTCGCGGACTCCTCGGCCCTGCCCACCTACTACGTCTCGAAGATCACGCGGGAGCACGTGACGGTGGCCCTCTCCGGGGACGGCGGCGACGAGAACTTCCTCGGCTACACGCGCTACGCGCGCGCGCAGCGGCTGCACGAGCGGCTCGACGACTTGCCGGCCGTGCTTGCCCGGCCGCTGCTGCGCCTGGCCGCCCGGATGCTGCCCCCCGGCGCGCGCGGGCAGGGCTACCTCGATCTGCTCGGCGCCCCCCCGGTGGATCGCTACTTCAAGCTGGTGGCCTATCAGCGGAGCGAGACCCTCCGGAGCCTGCTCTCCCCGGGGGCGCGCGAGCACGTGAAGCCGATGGTCACGCCGGAGCTCTTCCGGAGGCTGGCCGCGGAGGGTCGAACGCGGGACTACGCCTCCACCCTGCAGTACCTCGACATTCACAGCTATCTTCCGGACGACATCCTCACGAAGGTGGACCGGACGAGCATGGCGGTCTCGCTCGAGGCCCGCGTGCCGCTGCTCGACCACATGCTGATGGAGTACGTGGCCACCATGCCCACCGCGCTGAAGTTCCGCAACGGCGCCGGGAAGGTCATCCTGAAGCGCGCGATGGCCGCGGATCTGCCCGCCGGCATCCTCGACCGGCGCAAGATGGGCTTCGGCCTCCCCATCGCCTCCTGGTTCCGGCGCGAGCTCACCGACTACGTGCGCGACGTCCTGGTTGGCTACCGGACCCGCCAGCGCGGCCTGGTGGACCCGGTGGCGGTCTCCGCCCTCCTCGACGAGCACCAGAGCGGTGGCCGGGACCGATCGAGCCAGATCTGGGCCCTTCTCGCTCTCGAGGAGTGGGCTCGCCGGTGGCTGGACCGATGAGCCACGTCGTCCACGTGGTGGACTCCCTCGCTGTCGGGGGCATGGAGAGCGGCGTCGTCAACCTGATCAACGCCCTCTCCCCCGGTGGTCGCCACACCGTGGTCACCATGTCCGCGGTCGGGCCGCTCGCGGAGCGCCTGCCCGAAAGCGTGGAGTGTCACTGCATCGGCAAGCGGCCCGGGATCGACGTCGGGGCGGTGATGAGGCTCGCGTCGCTGCTGCGACGGCTCCGGCCGTCCATCGTGCACTCGCGCAACTGGGGAGCCTTCGACGCGATCCCCGCCGCGCGGCTCGCCGGCGTGTCGCTGGTCATCCACGGTGAGCACGGACGGGAAGCCGCCGATCCGGAGGGGCTGGACCCGAGGCGTCGGCGGCTGCGCCGGGTCTTCGCACCGCTGGTCACGCGCTTCGTGACGGTCTCGTTCGACCTCCGGCGGTGGCTGCTGACGACCGTCCGGCTTCCCGCGGCCAAGCTGGTCACCATCCACAACGGCGTGGACGTCGGCCGCTTCGCCAGCGGGGACCGGCAGGCCGCCCGGCGGGCGCTACGGCTGCCGGCACACGCGGTGGTGGTCGGCACCGTCGGCCGCCTCGATCCGGTTAAGGATCACGCGGGGCTGCTGCGGGCCTTCTCGGTGCTCCGAACCGATCAGCCCGCGGCCGAGCTCGTGATCGTCGGTGACGGCCCCCGCCGTCCCGACCTGGAGCGTTTGATCAACGAGCTCGGGCTGACCGGGCACGTGCACCTGCTGGGCATGCGCCAGGATGTCCCGGTCCTCCTCCGGGCGTTCGACACCTTCGTCTTGCCATCCCTGGCCGAGGGCATCTCGAACACGGTGCTGGAAGCCATGGCGACCGGGCTGCCGGTCGTGGCAACCAGGGTCGGCGGCAATCCGGAGCTGGTCGAGCACGGCGTGACCGGGGCCTTGGTGCCGGCCGGCAACCCCCTCGTGCTCGCGGCGGCCCTCCGCTACTACGTCGAGGACGCGGGGCTGCGGGAAGCCCACGGCGAGGCCGCGCGCCGGCGCGTGCTCCAGCACTTCACCCTCGAGCGGATGGCCCAGGGCTACCACGACCTCTACGAGTCGGTCGCCGCGAAGCCGGCCGCGCGCCGGCCGCGGCGCGCCTCCTACGTGCCATGAAGACCGCCGTCCACATCACGATCGACACCGAGAGCGCGATGGGAGGGGCCTGGGACGACCCCGGGCACGGGCCGCTCCCGGCGTCACGGCACGTGTTCTGCCAGGACGGCTCGGACGCCTACGGGATCCCGCTGATCATGAGGGAGCTCGGACGCTACGGGTTCCGGGCGACCTTCCTGTGCGAGATGCTGGCCACCCGGGTGCTGGGTGAGGCCGACACTCGATCCGTGGTCGAGGCCCTCTTGACCGCGGGACAGGACGTCCAGCTCCACCTGCACCCGGTGTACTGGTACTACCGGCGCTTCCTGGACGGCAACGCCGTCGATCGCGACCACTATCGCGCCGCCGCGTGTGATCAGCTCTGCGCTCACTCTCCCGAGCGCCAGCTCGCCATGCTGGAGGAGGCCAGCGAGCTCTTCCGGATGTGCACCGGCCGGGTACCAGTCGCGTTCCGCGCCGGCAACTTCGCGGCCAGCCGTGCGACACTCCGCGCGCTCGGGAAGCTCGGGTTCGTGATCGACTCGAGCTACAACCCCGCCCAGCTGGACGATCCGTCGCTGGCCGACGATCCCCCCGAGCCCAACGTGGTCCAGTCCATCGAGGGCGTCTGGGAGCTCCCGGTCACGGTGGCCCGCACCCGGATCCGCGAGGGCAACGGCTACAAGCCGTTCGATCCGGTGGCCCTCTGCGCCTGGGAAATGGAGCGGATCCTCGACACGGCGCACGCGGCGGACATGCCGCACGTCACGCTGCTCTTTCACAGCTTCACCTTCGTGAAGCCCTGGGACATGACCTACTCCCGCTTTCGGCTGAACCGCATCGTCCTCCGGCGGCTGCGGGCGCTCCTGCGCTTCCTCGACGCCAATCGGGACCGCTTCCAGGTCCAGACCTTCGGAGAGCTGGCCGCGGGTCCCATCCAGGCTTCCTCGAAGGGGATCGTCCCCGATCTCGGCTTCTGGCGTCCGGCCGCGCGGAAGGGCGTGCAGGTCATCAACACGCTCTACTGGGTCTGACCATGTGCGGCATTGCCGGCCTCGTCCACGCCGATCCCGGATACCCGATCGATCGAAGCCTGATCGTTCGGATGACCAAGTGCCTGGCTCATCGCGGGCCCGACGCCCAGGGTCTCCAGGTCTGGCCGGGGGCGGCCATCGGGCACCGCCGCCTCAGCATCATCGATCTCAACACCGGGGACCAACCGATCTTCAACGAGGACCGGACGGTGGCCGTGATCCTGAACGGCGAGATCTACAACTTCCAGGAGCTCCGGGAGGTGCTTCAGGCTCACGGCCACCGCTTCTCGACGAAGTCCGATACCGAAGCCATCGTCCACGCCTACGAGCAGTGGGGAGATCGCTGTGTCGAGCGCCTCGCGGGTATGTTCGTCTTCGCGCTCTGGGACGATCGCCGGCGCCGGCTGCTCCTGGCCCGGGACCGCGTGGGCAAGAAGCCGCTCTACTACGCGCAGGACGGCGACCGGCTCCTCTTCGCCTCCGAGCTGAAGTCCCTGCTCCAGGACCACGCCCTCAAGCGCGCCCTGAATCTCGAGGCCCTCGACACCTACTTCTCGCTCGGGGCGGTCCAGGCCCCGGACACCATCCTGCTGGGCATCCACCAACTCCCTCCCGCTCACTACCTGGTCTGGGAGGACGGGCGGATCCGCACCGCGGAGTACTGGGACGTGCCTCACGTGGCCCCGATCGAGCGCACCGAGGCGGAAGCGCTCCGTGCGCTGGACGCCGTGCTCCTGGATGCCGTCCGGGTCCGCCTCGTCAGCGACGTGCCGGTGGGGGCGTTCCTGAGCGGCGGCGTGGACTCGAGCGCCATCGTGGAGGCCATGGCCCGCCTCTCGAGCACGCCCATCGTCACCACCTCCGTCGGCTTCACCGAGCAGGCGTTCAGCGAGCTCGAGCACGCGCGTGCCGTCGCCAAGGCCGTCGGCACGGACCACCACGAAGTGGTCCTGCAAGCCCGCGCCGCCGACGTGCTCCCCCGTCTCGTCTGGCACCTCGACGAGCCCTTCGCCGACTCGTCGGCCCTCCCGACCTACTACGTCGCCAAGGCCGCCCGTGAGCGCGTCACCGTGGCTCTGTCGGGAGACGGGGGCGACGAGGTGTTCGCGGGCTATCAGCGCCGCTATGGGCTCAACCGCTCCGAGGCCCGCCTGCGTCGCTGGCTGCCGGCCTGGCTTCGCGCGGGGGTGCTGCGGCCGCTCGGCCGCGTCTATCCCAAGGCGGACTGGATGCCTCGCCCGCTGCGGGCCCGCTACTTCCTCCAGAACCTCGGGACCACGTTCGAGCGGGCCTACTTCGCGGATCTCTCGCTCTTCCGGAGCGACGAGAAGGCCCGGCTCCTCTCGGACGGGTTCAAGACCGCGCTGGCCGGCCACGATCCCTTCCGGCCCTTCGCGCGCCACTTCGAGCGGGTCCGGGGGCTCGACGCCCTCAGCCAGCTCCTCTATGTCGACCTCAAGACGTGGCTCGCCAACGATATGCTGGTCAAGGTGGACCGGATGAGCATGGCCAACGGGCTCGAGATCCGCTGCCCGCTCCTCGACCACCGGATCATCGAGTTCGCCGCCGCCATCCCGTCGGAGCTCAAGTACCGGGGACGGACCTCGAAGTATCTGCTCAAGCGTCATCTCGAGGGGCGCGTGCCCAGCTCGGCGATCTATCGTCCCAAGCAAGGGTTCGAGATTCCCCTGGCCCGCTGGCTGCGGAGCGACCTCCGCGACCTCGCCAACGACGTGCTCTTCTCCGAGCGCGCCCTCGGCCGAGGCCATCTCCGCCCGGACCGGCTGCGCCAGATTTGGGAGCGGCACCAGCGGGGGACCCGCGACCATTCGGCCCAAATCTGGGCCGTGCTAATGTTCGAGATGTGGGCCCGCACGTTTCTCGATCCTCAGGAGCCGGCGGGAATCGTCAGCCCGTGAGCGGCTTCGAGGACGAGTGGCGCGCCCGCTTCGAGCGGTTCGCCCGCACCCACAGCAGCGAGGCCAGCATCTCCGGCTGGTCCGAGACCGGGCTGGAGCGACGCGTCCGCCTGTTTCGCTCCCTGGTGCCGGCCGCGAGCCCGGGCCCGCCCCCGGTGGCCCTCGAGCTTGGCTGCGGGGCGGGAACCTATGTGCGGATCCTGGCCGGACTCGGCTATCGCGCCATCGGCCTCGACTACTCCCTGCCGAGCCTGGGCCGGGCGCTGGCCGCCGATCCCGGGCGCAAGGGCCACTACCTGGCCGGGGATGCCTACGCGCTGCCGGGCCGCCCCGGTGAAGTGGATCTCGTGGTGTCCATCGGCGTGTTGCAGGCTCTCAGCCGGCCCGAGCACGCGCTGGCCGAGATGGCGCGCGTGCTCCGCCCCGGCGGCACGCTGCTGCTCGAGGCGCTCAGCAGCCGGAGTCTCGCCGCGCGGGCCCGCCGCCTCCATGCCCGGCTCCGGCGGCTGCCGCCCCGCGTGCTCACCCACGACCCGGAGGCGGTCGCCTGCTGGCTGAAGGCTCAGGGCTTCGCGGTGCAGGCTCAGATTCCACTCTGCCTGCCCCCGCGACGGCTGCCCGCGCTTGGCCGCGCCCTCGACTCCGCACCGGTCCGCCAGGCGGTGCGGTCGTCTCCGATGGTGGGCTCGGCCCTGGCCCATGCGGTGTGGTTCGTGTGCCGTCGCGTCGCGGTCGAGGAGACCTCCGCGTGAAGGTCCTCCACATCCTCGACCACTCGATCCCGGTCATGAGCGGCTACAGCACCCGTAGCCGCAACATCGTGGGCTTCCAGCGCGAGCTTGGCCTCACGCCCGTGGTCGTGACCTCTCCGAAGCACCCGGCGCCGGGCCCGGAGCGCGAAGAGCGCGACGGGATCGTGTACTACCGGACGGGCGATGGCCGGGCCGCGGAGACCTCGGGGTACGCGGGGTCGCTCGCGCTCATGCGCCGCTTCGCGGCCCGGATCGCCCGAGTCGCCCGGACGGAAGGCGCGAGCCTCCTCCACGCGCACTCTCCGGTCCTGAACGGCCTGCCCGCGCTGTGGGTCGGGCGCCGGCTCGGTATTCCGGTGGTGTACGAGGCGCGGGCCTTCTGGGAAGACGCCGCGGTCGATCACGGGACCACGCGCGACGGCTCTCTGCGCTATCGCCTCACGCGCGCCCTGGAGACCTTCCTGTTCAAGCACGCGGACCGGGTCGTCGTCATCGCCGAGGCCATGCGCCGGGAGGTCATCCGGCGCGGCGTGGAGCCCGGACGCATCGCAGTGGTCGGCAACGGGGTGGACGTGGATCGGTTCCAGCCGGTCGGCCGCAATGAGCTGCTGGCCGGCCGCCTCGGCATCAACGGTGGTCTGGTCTTCGGCTTCATCGGCTCCTTCTATCGCTACGAAGGCCTGCGGTTCCTCGTCGACGCTCTCCCGCGGCTCCGTGAGCGCGTTCCCGGCGCGCGCCTCCTGCTCGTCGGTGGCGGCGAGGAGGCGGCGGAGCTCCGCGCGGCCACCGCCGGCAGCGGCGGCGCGATCCTCCTGCCGGGTCAGGTGCCGTACGAGGAGGTCGCCGACTACTACTCGCTCATCGACGTCTTCGTCTGTCCCCGCAAGCGCATGCGCCTGACCGAGCTGGTCACCCCGCTCAAGCCGCTCGAAGCGATGGCCATGGCCAAGCCGGTGCTGGCCAGTGACGTCGGAGGTTTGTCGGAGCTGATCCAGCACGGCTCCACCGGCATGCTGTTCCGCGCCGACGACGCGTCGTCCCTGGTCGAGCAGGCCACGCACCTGGCCTCGAGCCAGCAGCTCCGGGTTTCTCTCGGGCAGGCGGCTCGCGCCCACGTCGAGCGCGAGCGGTCATGGCCGCGCGTCGTCTCGCGGTATCTGGAGATCTATGGGTCTCTCGGACCCTAGCCGCGACGCGGCTCCCGCGCCCGTCTCCGGGCGGCGGCTCCGGGTGCTGGTGCTGAGCTTCACGTTCCCCAACGCCAAGCAGCCCGCGCTCGGAGTCTTCGTGCGGGAGCGCATCCGCCGGATCGCGGCCCAGTGCGAGGTCGTGGTCGCGGCGCCCGTGCCGTGGTTCCCGTTCAACCGCCTCATCCGCGGCGAGCAGTGGGCGGGGATCGCTCCGCTGGAGCGCCACGAGGGCCTCGAGGTGCGCCATCCCCGCTTCTTCTGCGTCCCCCGTTACCTCAAGTGGCTGGACGGAGTCTTGTACGCCGTCTCCCTCGTCCCTTTCGTCTGGCGCCTCCGCCGCTCCTTTCCCTTCGACGTGATCGACACCCACTTCGCCTATCCGGACGGCCTCGCGGGCACGATCCTCGGCCGGATCTTCCGCCGGCCCGTGGTGATCACCCTGCGGGGCAGCATCGTGAGGCTGGCCACCTACCCGCTGCACCGTCCGCAGCTCCGGCTGGCGCTGCGCCGGGCAAGCCGGGTCCTGGCGGTGAGCGAGTCCCTCAAGCAGACCGCCGTCGCCCTCGGCGTCCCGCCCGAGAAGGTCCGCGTGATCCCCAACGGGGTCGACACGAGCCGGTTCTTCCCGATGGAACGGGGTGAGGCCCGGCGGGCGCTCGATCTGCCCAAGGACGCCAGGATCCTGCTCTCCGTCGGCGGGCTCAACGAGGGCAAGGGACACCACCGGATCGTGGCGATGCTGCCGTCCCTGCTCCGCCAGCACCCGGACCTGCTCTACGTGATCGTCGGCGGAGCCCGGCGCGCCGACAGCCTGCGGCCGGTCCTGGAGGGCCTGATCCGAGACCACGGCCTTCACGATCACGTGCTCCTCGCCGGCGAGCGGCCACACGACGAGATTCCCCTGTGGATGGGCGCGGCCGACGTGTTCTGCCTCGCCACGCGCTCGGAGGGCTGGGCCAACGTGCTGCTCGAAGCCATGGCGTGCGGCCGGCCGGTGGTGAGCACCCGCGTGGGTGGCAATGCGGAGATCGTCACCGACCCGAGCCTCGGGACCCTGGTGCCCGCCGGCGACGACGCGGCCTTCACGGATGCCCTGCGGGCAGCGCTCGATCGCCCCTGGGCTCCCGAGGCGCTCGCCGCCCACGCGCGGCAGCACTCCTGGGAGCGCGCGACCCAGGACGTGCTGGCCGAGCTCCACGGGGTGGTGCGCTGATGCTGCCCATCGTCGTAAATCGACTGGTCTTTCCGGCCCAGGAGTGGCTCAAGGGCAAGCCGACCCATGCTCGCCTGCGCGAGCTCGAGAAGAGCCAGTGGATCTCCCCCGCGGCCCTGCGCGAGACGCAGTTCCGCGCCCTCCGTGCCCACCTCGACTTCGCCTACCGGGAGGTGCCCTACTACACGCGCCTCCTCGACGAGCACGGCCTCCAGCCGGCGCGGATCCAGTCCTTCGAGGACTTCGCGCGGATCCCCTACCTCACGCGGGACCTGCTCCGCCGGCATCTCGACGATCTGCAACCGCGCCGGAAGCTCCGTGGGGTGCAGCGCATGAGCACCGGCGGATCGACCGGCTCGCCGGTGACCATCATGGTGGATGCCGAGCGGGCGGCCTTCACCGACGCCACGCGCCTCCGGGCCCACCGCTGGTTCGGCGTCGACATGGGCGCGCCCGAGATCGTCCTCTGGGGATCCCCGATCGAAACGGGCCGGCAGGACCGCCTGCGCACGCTCCGCGACCGGCTCATCAACTCGCGCCTCCTCTCCGCCTTCGACCTGGGCGAGCCCGCGCTCGCCCGCTACGCCGACATCCTCGCGCGTGCCCGCCCGCGCAAGCTCTTCGGCTACGCGAGCGCGCTCTACCTGCTCGCGCGCTACGTGCAGCGCCACGACCGCACGCCGGGGCCGGACAGCCTCCGCGTGGCCTTCACCACCGCCGAGCCGCTCTACGACTTCCAGCGGGCGGCGATCCAGTCGGCCTTCGGCTGCCCGGCCGCCGTGGAGTACGGCTCCCGCGACGCCGGCCTCGTCGCCAACGAGTGCCCGGCCGGCGGGCTGCACGTCGCGGCCGAAGGGATCACGGTGGAGATCCTGCCGGGGTCGGGCGCCGGCGCCGGCGCGACCGGCGAGATCGTCGTCACCAACGCCTATTCGTTCGCGATGCCGATCATCCGCTACCGGACGGGCGACGTCGGCGCGCTCGCCGAGGGTGCCTGCCGGTGCGGGCGCGGGCTCCCATGTCTGGGAGCCGTGGAGGGACGCCGCACCGACTTCCTCGTCACGCCCGAGGGCCGCGTGATGCACGCCCTGGCCGCCATCTATATCCTGCGCGAGCTGCCCGGCCTGCGCGAGTTCCAGCTGGTGCAGGAGCGCCTGGACCTGGTCCGGGTCAGCCTGGTGCCCGATCAGGGATTCGCGAGCGAGACCCCCGACCGGGTGGTGTCGAGCCTCGGCCGCCTCCTCGGCAGTGGGGTCTCGGTCGAGGTCGAGATCGTCCCGGAGATCCCTCGGGCCCCCTCCGGCAAGCATCGCTACGTCATCTCGAAGGTGGCCGACCAGCACCTTGAAGCGCTCCTGGGCCGGCCATGATGCTCGAGGCCGCCCGCGCCGACATCCGACGGATGACCGCCCAGGAGCCCGGCCTGGCCAGCAAGGTCGGCCTCTTCTTTTTCCACCCCGGGCTGCAGTCGGTCCTCTTCTACCGGCTCGCCCGGTGGCTCCTGCTCCATCACCTCGGGCCGTTCGCGGTCGTCACCAGCTACGTTAACTCCGTCCTCACCGGCGCCCAGATCTCCCCGCGCGCGATCATCGGGAAAGGGCTGCGGATCTACCACCCCCAGGGCGTCGTGATCGGGGCCGGCGCCGTGGTGGGGGAGCACTGCACGCTCTCCCACGGAAACATGATCGGCACCTTCGCGGGCGACGAGGAGCGGCCGGTCATCGGCGATCACTTCACCGCGGCCACCGGCGCCAAGGTCCTCGGCAAGATCACGGTAGGCAACTACGTGCGGGTCTCGCCCAACTCGGTGGTGATCACCTCGCTGCCCGACAACGTGGTCGCGACCGGCGTGCCCGCCCGCATCCTGCTCCGCGAGCAGCCCGAGACCGCGACGGCTGCGCCCGGCGAGGGCCGGCCGACCGCCGCCGACACCGTGGAGCGGCTGGTCTCTCTCCTCCGTCGCAACGTGGAGGCGGTGCCTCTTCCCGCGGCCATGGACGGATCCACCGGCCTGCTCGGCGAGGGGATCGGCCTCGACTCGGTGGAGATCCTCAAGCTCGTCTGCGCCATCGAGGAGGAGTTCGAGCTCACGCTCGACGAGAGCGAGCTCACCGCCGCCCGCTTCAAGACCGTGGGCTCGCTGGCCGGCTTCATCCAGGAGAAACGCGCCCTGTGAGCGGCTTCGCCGCGCTGCCCGACGCCTTCGACGCCCTCTGCGCCCGCCAGCCCGGGCGGATCGCGCTGTCCGAGGCCGGCCAGGAGATCACCTACGGCCAGCTCCTCGAGTGGTCGCTCCGCATCTCCCGGGCCATCGCGCCCTCGGTGCGGACGCCCGGGCAGCGGGTGGCGGTGATGCTGCCCAACTCCGCGGCCTTCGTCGCCGCCTTCTTCGCCGGCGCCCGTACCGGGGCGGTCGTGGCGCCCGTGAATCCGGGCTACGGCTCCCACGATCTCACCAGCCATCTCAACGATCTGGACGCGGTGGCCCTCCTCGCGGACGCCGCCACCCTCGAGCGCGCCGCGCCGACCCTCGAGGCCCTGTCCCTCACGCCGGCCCTCTTCGAGGTCTCCCGCGCCGACGGCGCCCGTCAGCGGCGGCCCGGCACGACGGCGGGAGAGCCGCTCCCCGCGCACGCGGGAGCGCCCCTGCTCCAGCAGTACACCTCGGGCTCCACCGGCACGCCGAAGCGGGTGATCCGGACTCACGCCAACCTCCTCGCCGAGCTCGAGTGCCTCCGATCCACCTTTGCGGTCACCGAGGCCGACCGCTTCCTCGGGCTGGCTCCGTTCTTCCACGTCAACGGCCTCGTCCGGACCATGCTCACCAGCATGTACGCCGGCGCGACCCTCTATCCGGTCGCGGAGTTTCGTCGCCGGGAGGTGACCACCCTCCTCACCGCCGAGCGGATCTCCTTTCTGGGGGGCGTTCCTCAGATCTTCGCCATCCTCGGCCAGACCCCGCTGCGCGGGCACGTGGATCTCTCCGCCCTTCGCCTCGTCTTCTCTGCGAGCGCGCCCCTGATGCCGGCCGACCGCAAGCGCTTCCGGGACCAGTACGGCGTGGTCATCCGCCAGCTGTACGGCTCGACTGAGACGGGCACGATCAGCTTCAACCGTCACCCCGACCCCGAGAGCTGCCAGGAATCGGTGGGCGGAGCGCTCGAGGGCGTGCGGGTGGAGGTGATCGACGCGGAGGGCAAGCCGCTGCCCGCCGGGAAGGAAGGCGAGATCGTCATCGCGAGCCCCTTCGCCACGTCGGGCTATCAGGGCAACCCGGAGGCGACGGCGGAGAGCTTCCGGGACGGCTTCTACTTCTCGGGCGACCTCGGGATCATGGACCCGGACGGCTGCATCCGGCTCACCGGCCGGAAGAAGCTCCTCATCAACCGGGGCGGCTTCAAGGTCAATCCCTACGAGGTCGAGGACGTCATCAAGGGCCATCCGAAGGTGGAGGAGGTCGCGGTCTTCGGGGCGCCCAGCGCGAGCGGCGACGACGTGGTCTGCTGCGCCATCGTGGCGACGGCGGCGTGCACCACGGAGGAGATCCTGCTCTACTGCAAAGAGCGCCTCGCCGACTTCAAGGTTCCCGCCCGTATCGAATTCCGCGACTCGCTACCCAAGAGCCCGGCCGGCAAGATCCTCCGCGGCCAGCTCTGACGTTCAGCGCGGCCGCTGGCCGCTCCCGCTTCCGTAGCGGTAGAGCCAGTACACCTGGGGCAGGCCCACATCCGAGCCGTGCTTGCCGCCGTACAGCAGCATCGCGTTGTTCGAGACGTCGAAGGCGAGGACGTTGCCCTGGACGAAGGGCGGGCCGGCCGGGACTGCTTCCCACTCCCATTTCTTCGTATCGACGTGGTAGATCCCGAGGCCGTACATCCGGCCGCCGTACTCGTAGTTGTTCGGGTAGAGGACGACTCGGTTGATGGGATCGAAGGCCAGATAGGTCTCCAGGTCCGTGTCCCGGGGAGGACGTGCCTGGCGCGGGAGCGGAATCACGTCCACGCCCCCGCTCCGGATCGAGTACCGGACGAGCGCCTTGAGGAAGCGGTTGATGACGTAGATGCTCCGCCCCTCCACGTCGATCACGGACTGCTCGCGGTTGCCGCTGGGCGGGAGCCCCACCGAGTGGACGGTCCAGCGGTTGGTCTTGAGCGACAGGATCTCCATCAGGTTGCCGTCGTCCCAGGTCCGCAGCCGGTACACGGAGTCGGAGATCGGATCGTAGACCCCGAAGCTCGCACCCTCGTCGCCACCGTAGCCACCAGGCGGTGGGCCGAACCGGACGCGCTGCCACTTGTTGGCGGCGAAGTCGAAGAACATCGGGTCGGGTAGATCCTTGACCCCGGGGCATTCCGACCCTTCGCCCTGGGTGATGAAATAGAAGCCGGGGATCATCACACCCCGGTCCCGGGTCGAGTCATAGGCCCACAGGACGGTGTCGGGACGGCCGGGCTGCTCCGGCCCATTGCACCAGGGTCCGATCAGCTGCCAGGTCGGGGCGGGACCTGAGCCCAGGTCCAGCGCCCAGACCATCTGGTTGCCGTCGTCCGGGATGTGCGGGTTGGGGTAATCCCCGCCGGTGAGGACCATTCGCCCCCGCTTCGAGTCGTAGAGCAGGCGCGTGTGCTTGCTCCCATACGGTCGGAGGCTCGGGCCGCCGTAGCCCGTGGCCAGGGGCCGGCTCACCCACGTCCGCTCCGGTAGCGCCAGCCGATTCGGGGGCGGGACGCCGGCGGAGGGCGCCGGCGCCGTCCCGCCCGAGCCCGCCCCGGCCGGGGCGGCCGCCTTGGGCGGCCCGCCCTGCGGCATCGGCCGATAGAGCCAGACGTTCTCGTCGATGCTGCTCACTCCGATGAACAGCTTCTTCGAGGGGACGTACTGCCAGCGACCGAAGGTCCCCGTGTGGGGGGCTGGACCGGGCACCGGGCCGCTCGCGGGGGCATGCCGTGTCCACTTCCGCGTCCCCAGGTCGAGCGAGTAGACATCGCCACCCCCCATCCAACCGACCAGGCGGTCCGACATGGGGTCGTAGGCGACCCCGGGGCCCTGCGCCTTGACGATGGGCTCTCCCCCCGTGGTGGAGATGGCGCGCGCGCCGCCGGCTCCCGACTTGCCGAGGCTGTACCCGAACACCTCACCCGCGCCGATCACGAGCAGCATGCGCTGCGTCGGATGCACCACCATGGTGCGAGCCGGGTCGAAGCCTGCCCAGTCGATGGAAGACTGCGGCGACCACGTGTTCTTCCTGGGATCGTAGGCCGCCAGCGTGCCGTTCTGCACGAGCGCGTAGACGAGGCCGCTCACGGGGTCGTAGGCGGCCATCGCGGTGACCTGGGAGCCCGGGGCGTCGGCACGCCGCTGCCAGGTGCGGGACGGCACGTCGAAGGTCCAGGCCCCCTTGCTGCCCCCGCCGGCCGCGGACCAGAGCGACCCGCCCGTGATGAACACCTTGTCGACGTTGGAGATGAACGTGACGCCGCTGTAGTTGTGACGGGACGCGGGTCGCCCGTCCGGGGCCTCTTCCCGCCCCTGCCCGTCGGGGTAGAGCGGTGCCGGCGAAGGATCCGTCAATCGCTGCCACGAGAGCGAGGCGATCGAGAAGGCGTACACCTCGTTGCCGCCATAGTCCTCGTGGCCCCCACCCGCGGGCAGGATCAGGGCGTCGCGGACGGGGTCATAGGTGCCTCCGTTCCACGCCCACATGAGGGTCCGCGGATCCCCCGGTGGCGTGGGCGACGGCAGCACCGCGCGGAGGTGTGAGTTCGGCACCTCGTACCACTCGCCCGGCCGGATCGCGTCCAGCCGGTCCGCCACCCGCGTGGCGGGCGCGGCCAGCACCGCGAGCGCCGCGGCCAGGGTGAGCAGTCCCACCACGCCTCCGACCAGCCCGAAGCCCCGCTGCCTCATGGCTTCGGCCCGATGTCGATGGGCCCGGCTCCGGCCTGGATCGCTCCGCGCACCGGCGGCAGCGTGCGCCTCGTCCCGAAGTAGTCGTCGGCGGGAACCCAGTCCAGCCCGCGCATGGATCCGGGCCCCCGGAGCAGGGATCCCTCGACCGGGGAGAAGTCCAGGATCTCCGCATTGGCGAAGCAGAGCGCCCAGGTGCAATCGACGTTTCCGGCGAGCTCGACGTCCATCCGGCCCTTCGGGACCGTGGACGCGCCTTGCCGCGTGTGGACGGCATTGTTCACGATGGCCACGTCCCGCGCCCGCGCCTCCGGGGCCATGGTCACGCCCCCGTCCAGGTTCCGGTAGAGCGTGTTGTGGCCGATCACGATCGAGCGCAGGAGCCCGCGCCCGTGATAGTCCTCGAGCCCGATCCCCGCGCCGCGGTTCTGGACCGAGATGTTGTTGCGCACGAGGACCGGGCCGCCGCCCACCACGATGCCCGCGCTCGTCTGCGACCCCATCACGAAGTTCCGCTCGACGACGTTTCGGCTGAGCAGGTCCCGGGAGCCGTACACCATGATGCCGGGCCCCTTGGTGTCGACGATCACGTTGTCACGGATCACGCCGCTCGAGTTGAGCTTTACCTGGAGGCCATAGCCGATCTCGGGCTCGATGGCCCGGATCGTCCGGATGACGTTTCGCTCCACGAGGAGTCCCGACACCACGCACTGCGCCCCCTCGTGGCAGCCGAAGTACATCCCGGTCGACGCGGACCTCTCGATGCGGTTCCGCCGGACCACCAGCCCGCGGATGCTGTTGTGGGTCGCGGCCACCGCGATGCCGCCCACCTCGGTGAACGTGCACTCCTCGATCACGACGTCGGCCCGGGAGAAGACGCGGATCCCGTCGGCGTCACGCGAGGTGGGACCGAAGGCGAGGCCGCGGATCGTCACGTGGTCCGCCTTGACGTCCAGCACGTTGGCCAGCCGCCCCGTGTACACGAGATGGGGGCGATGCTGCAGATCGGCGGCCCGGATGACCACCGGCGCCCCCGGACTCCCGCCCTTGACGATGGTGCACGGTCCTCGATAGTCGCCCGGTCGCAGCACGAGCTCGCCCCCCGGCGGCAGCGCGTTGGCCGCGGCGCAGAAGTCGTCCTCGGGACCGATCTCCACCGCCCCGGCCGGCGCCGGGCCGGCGGCCCATCCCGCGGCCAACACCAGCGCGAGCATGGCGAGCCGAGCCCCCGTCCCCACCCGCACCCGATATCCGCTTCTCATGGCGCGCCTAGCGCCGCCAGAGTAGCGCACCCAGCAGCGCCTTCCAGATGCGCGCGCTCGCCGGGGTGTAGGAGAGCGCGCGGACGGCCGCCCAGGTCGCCCGCAACGAGTGCCCTCGAGCCCGGTGTTCCCAGGCGTAGCGCTCATGCACGCTGGAGAGCTTCCCCCGGAGGTGACGACGCCACGGTCCGAACCCGGGCTCGTGCCGGAGCAGCCGGTAGAGGGTATCCCACTCGCGCTGCAGCCGTCCGGCCCGCCGGGCCTCGGCGATGAGGCTTCCCACGTGCTGCCGGTACAGCGCGACCACCTGCGGAACGAAGAAGAAGTCGCTACGCAGCGCCAGCCGATACCACAGGTGCAGGTCCTCCGGCCCCCGCAAGGCGGGATGGAAGCCTCCCACCCGCCGCACCAGCGCACGCTTCACCATCACGGTGCCCGTCCACGTCAGCGACGAGTAGAGAAAGGGGCCGATCGGCCGCTCGAGCCTCAAGGGACGCCCAGAGCGGTACGCCGGCGCCAGGATCCTCCCGAGGAAGTCATCCTTGTGGTAGTGACCGGTCGCCTCCAGCGAGCCGTTCTCGTTCCACTCCCGGAAGTCCGCGCCGATCCACTCCGCGCCGGGCTCGGCCTCGACCACGTCCCATCGCGCCTGGAGGCCTCCGGGCAGCCACACGTCGTCGGCATCCAGGAACGCGACCCACTCGCCCGCGGCGGCGTCCACTCCGACGTTGCGCGCGGTGGCGGGCCCTCCGGCTCCGGCATTCCGCAGCACCCGGACCACCGGCTCCTCCCGCCCCCACCGCTCCAGTACGTCCAGGGTCTCCTCGTCGGTGCTGTGATCGTCCACCACGACCACCTCGACGGATCTGAGCCGGTGCTCCTGGCCCAGCACGGACTCGATCGCCTCGGAAAGATACTTCCCGTCGTTGTGGCACGGAATCACCACGCTCAGCTCGCATGCAGTCATGTTCCCTCAGGCGGCGCGGCCCCGGCCCGGCCGTACCACTCCGCTCCCGCAGGACTACTCAGTTTTCTCCTCGGCGGCCAGACAGGCTGCGTCTGGCGTATCGTCCCAGTCGGGCCACTCGTCGCGCCACATCGCCGGGGCGCAAGAGGGCCTTCGGTGCATAGCCGAGCGCCATTCGAAGCACGCGCGCCCGGCTGAATCCGTATCCGAGACTCTCCAGCTGCTGTCGGTGATAGGCCCAGAACTCCCGGCCTCGTCCCTCGAGGACGCTCCGCGCGAGGAAGCGGTAATAGAACCTGAGCAGGATCGCGGCCACCGCCGCCCGCTCGGCCTCGCTCAGGAACACCGGCCCATACTTGGCCAGGTGCCGGAGCCCGGTCGGGAGATAGCTGTTGCGCTCTTCCTCGACCGAGGTCTGCGACTGCTCGCGCCGGCGCGTGAAGGTCAGCACCTGGTGGACGAATCCGAAATCCGCCGACTGGAGCACCTCGAAGCACGAGGCGGTGTCGGCGTGGATGTCCGATTCGTCGAAGAACGCCTCCCGACTCAGCACGTGCTCGGCCCGGATCAGGATGGTGGTCGGCGACCCGAACACTCCCGGGCCCCCCAGCAGGGTCGCCCGGCACAGCTCCCGTCCCGGGACGAAGGAGCTCGGATACGGCAGGCCGTCGCAGTCGACCTTGGCCCCGTCGAGCCGATACGCGCCGACGATACCCACGCTCGGAAGCGCCTCGCCCACCGCCACCATCCGTTCGAGACACTCGGGGAAGATCCAATCGTCGGCCTGGACCACCTTGCAGTAGGCGCTGGCCGGCGAGACCTGCCGGAAGGCGATGTTGTGGTTGCGCAGCACGTCCACGAAGGTCTGGTTGGCGTGCACGTGGATGCGCGAGTCCTTCTCCGCGTAGCGCTCCGCGATCTCCCGGGTTCGATCCGTGCTGCAGTTGTCGACGATGGTGTACTCCCATCGCTCGTAGGTCTGCGCGAGGACGGACTCGATGCATTCGGCGAGATACCGCTCGCCGTTGTATACCGGCGTGACCACGCTGACGAGCGGGGGCGCGGTCACCACGACTCGTGTCCCGGCGTGGCATCGAGGCGCGCCACCGCCACCCGCTCGCCCCGGCCTCCCGCGGGCGCGGTCACCACCGCGGGGGACGCCACCCGGGGCCCGAAGATCGGCTCGAGCTGCCCGTCGAGCGTTCGCCGGGCCTGCCCGACCCGCTCGGCCAGTAGAGTGGCCACGCCCTCGCGGTTGGCTTCGAGCTCCACGAAGCGGGCGATCACGCTCGGCACGTCGAGGGAGTCGAGCGACAGCGAGTACGCCGCCTGTCCCATCTGGGCCATCACGTCGGTCATCTTCGACTCGTTGCAGAGACCCAGCACCGGCTTGCCCATCAGCATCGCGATGACGATCGCATGGAACCGTGTCGCCACGATGACATCCGCGCGACGGATCTCGCTCGCCACGTCGTCGACGGTGGCGATGACGGCCACCTCGAGCCGCTCGTGCATCCCGGTGGCCAGGCGGCCTTTCACGTTCTCGAGGACATCCTTGATGACGCGGACGTCCGCCCGCAGCTGGGTCGGGAAGAGCCGCACGCGATACCCCTGTCCGAGCAGCCAGAGCGCGATATCGCCGATCTTCTCGACGTATGCGGCGTACGCCGCTGGATCGTACATCGGCCAGTAGCGCCAGTCGCGATACGGGAAGACGTTCAGGCCCACCGTGAGGCCCGGGAAGGCGGCGGGCTCCGGGCGCGGCTCGATCGTGGGCGCCCAGCCGAGCACGAGGTCGGGGCCCACGGAGCCCGCATCGCGGACCCCGATCTGCTCGACGAGGCGCCGCGATCGCTCATCCCGGTACGAGCGGTGCTTGGCGAGCCGGAGAGTCCATCTGAAGAGCACGCGGCTTCCCGGCCCGCCGATCGGGCCCGCCCCCACGTTGAGCACGGCGACCCGAGCGCCCGCGCAGCGGGCGAGAAGGCACCAGGAGAAGAGCTGGAGGGGGAACCCCCAGATGCCCTCGAAGTGATCCGACAGCTGCCCGCCGCCCGCCACCACGAGCAGATCCACGCGCCGGAGGAACACGAAGCACCGTGCGCTGAACCGGAGATAGCGCCCCGCCACCCGCAGCGCCCGCAGGGTGTTCACCAGGGCGCGGAGCGCGGAGAAGAGCACCGGCACCCGCTTGAGCCCGGCCTTGAGCCGCCCGCGCAGCCCGATCGCCTCGCCTTGATGCGGGCGGCGCGGCGGGGTCGGCTCGCCGCCCTCGTCGCCGTCCCCGGCATCGACGACCGACGGAAACGCCTCGATCCCGTGACGCTGCCGCGTCTCCGGCGGATGCTCGGAGAGCGCGCACACCACCGCCCCCGGGCAGCGCTGGCCGACGAACTGGAGAACGGATTGAAGCGTCGCCTCGTCGCCGAGATTGCGGTTCCCGTAGTTGCCGAGGACCGCGATCCGCCGCAGTGGTCTCACCGTCCGAGCCCCAGGAGCGCCTTGCGGCAATAAAAGCCCTCCGCGTAGCGGCTCGCCGCGGCGCATTCCATACCCCGGATCCGGAGCACCGACATGAAGAGGTCCTCGGAGAACCACTGCCGGCCGGCCTGGCTTCCGAACACCCGCATGATCGTCTCCGCCTTCCTCCGGGCGAGATCCTCGTCGAGATCCACGAACACGTTGGGGGAGCCGAAGTCTCCGTCGTACTTGGGGATCTCGTATTCGAGAACCAGGTGGTGCCGGAAGGTGTTCCAGGTCAACTCCGCGATGAGCCGGTGATCCTGGTGCAGGTCGCCGCGGTAGTGGGTGAGGACGAGATCCACCGGGCCGCGCCGCTTGAGCTCCTCGAAGCACTCCTTGATGGCGGCGCTCTGGGAGGGAAAGAACCCGTCGCGGAACGCGTGGACGATCACCTCTCTGGCCTTCGCCCGCTCGAGGAAGATCTCCGCGCTCTCCCGCGCCTCCTGCTCCCGCCGCCCCTCGCCGCTCCACACCACCCACGTCACCGAGACCGGCCGGCCGCCGCCGGTGAGCTTCAGGATCGTGCCCCCACAGCCGATCTCGAGGTCGTCGGCGTGCGCCCCCAGGCACAGGATGCGGAGCGGCTCATCGCCGGCTTCGAGCTGGAGGCTCAGCATCGGCCCGGCCTCACTTCCACCCGAGGCCCTCGGAGCTGGCGCCGGGCGCTCGCCGCCCCGCCGTCCCCGCCGCCATCGTCCCGTTCCCACCCTTCGCCTCCTGCCCGTCGGGCGACCCCGGCTCCCGCTTCCAGACCTCCCACGGGCAGTCCCCCTGCGCGTTCATGTCGTCGAGACGCTGCTTGTCCTTGAACGTGTCCATACAGGCCCAGAAGCCGTCGTGGCGGTAGGCCACCAGTCCGCTCCGGTCGATCAGGCGGGCGAACGGCTGCTCCACCAGTTCCTCGCCCTCCCGCATGTGGTCGAAGATCTCGCGCCGGAACGCGAAGAAGCCCCCGTTGATCCACAGATCCGCCTGGGTGACGTGGCGGATGTCCTTCACCAGGCCCCCGTCGTCCATGGTGACCATGTGGAAGCTCTGGCTCGGGCGGACGCACACGAAGCTGCCGATCGCGCCCCGTTCCCGGACGTGATCGAGGTAGTGCGGCAGGGGCAGATCCGACAGGCCGTCGGTGTAGTTCGCCAGGAACATCTCCTCGCCCTCGAGGTATCGCTGCACCGCCTTGAGTCGCTGGCCGATATTGGAGTAGAGCCCGGTGTCCACGAAGGTGATCTTCCAGTCCTGGATGTCCCGGCCGTAGAGGGTCAGCTCCTTGCCGCCCTTGGACAGCTCGAAGTCGTTCGACAGGCACTCCTCGTAGTTCAGGAAGTACTGCTTGATCACGTCGCCCCGGTAGCCGAGGCACAGGACGAATTCGGTATGCCCGTAGTGGGCGTAGTACTTCATCACGTGCCAGATGATCGGCCGGTAGCCGATGTTCACCATCGGCTTCGGGATCGTCTCCGAGTATTCCCTGAGCCGCGTGCCCAGCCCCCCGCAGAAGAGCACCACCTTCATGGCTGCACTCCGCCTTTCTTGTTGTTGAGCGCCCGCTGCCGATGCCAGGCCACCGTGCGCCTGAGCCCTTCCTCGAGTGATATCGTCGGCTGCCATCCCAGCCGGGCCTGCGTCACCCCCGCGTCCGCGGCCCGCGCCATCTGCGCCGGCCGGTCCGGCAGCGCCCCGAACCGGGGCTCCACGTGACACTCGAGTAGCCGCGCGAGCAGGGTCACGACCTCACGGATCGAGGCGGTGGATCCCGACCCGATCTCGAGCGTGGTCCCCTCGAGCCCCGCGGTGTAGCCGGACCGCAAGAAGCCCTCCGTGACGTCGTCGATGTAGATCCAGTCCAGCCGCCGGATCCCGCTCGACAGCTCCGGCACCTCGCCCCGCAGCAGCGCGCCGATCACCGACGGGATCACCTTCCACTCCGGCTGGCCCGGCCCGTACGTCATGTAGGTCCGGAGGATGACCACCGGCGTGCCGAACAACTGGTGGAACATGCGCCCGTAGGCGACCACGCCCAGCTTGGCCGCCCCGTACGGAGAGGCCGGACTCACCTCGAGGGCGCTGCCGGCCGGCTCTTCGAGCGAGCCCACCAGGACCACCCGCCGACACCCCTGCTCCGTCGCCACCGTCAGCAGGTTCACGGCGCTTTCCAGCAGACTCTGGAACGTGGGCAGCACGAGCCGCAGCTCCGGCGCGCCGTTCACCATCCCGCTCAGGTGGTAGATGACCTCCGGTTTGGTCTCGGTCAGGAGCCCCCGGACCGCCTCCACGTCCTCCATGTCGCACTGCCACCACCGCATCCCGGGGAGATCGCTCGCGCGCGCGATGCGCGACACCGCGTGCACCCGGGCTCCGGCCGCGAGCAGGCGTCGGGTGAGGTGGGAGCCCAGGAACCCGCTGGCCCCCGTGACCAGCACCGTCCGTCCTTCGAACGCCTCCATCGCCACCCGTCCCTCTCCTCGAGCCGCGCGCCTCGCCGCGGCCGCGGGTCATCGCCTCAAGCTTCGCGCAGCAGCCCGGCGCCCTCGAGCGCCCGAGCCGCGGTCTTCACCGCGCCGAACGAGCTCCCCGACCGCTCCGCGATGTCGAGCAGGCTGTGGTGGCCGTCCGACAGGTTCAGCACCCACAGCATCGTCATCTCGTCGGGAGCCGCGCTCGCCAGGCCTCCCACCGAGCCGTAGAGCCCGCGCTTGCCGAGCTGCGGCTCGCACTTCGGATTCTGGTTGACGTACGTCCGGTTGCTCTCCAGCGCGTCGAGCACCGCCAGGCAGGTGTGGAGCGAGTCCGCGAGCGCCTCCGGGCGGACCAGGTCGAGGTTGTCCGCGGAGGTGTGGTACTCGGGGAACCGCCCGTGCGGCGTCCGCATCAAACAGCCCACCGGCAAGTCGAACCCCGGCGAGCAGAACTGGCGCTCGTCGTACCCATAGGGCGTGAACTCCTCGATCCGATGCCCGCCGCCCCGCTCGCGCAGGACCAGGCGCGCGACCCGGTCGATCTCCGCGTCACCCCGCCGGCTCTTCTTGTACGTGGGCTCTCCCCCGTCGCCCACGCACGCCAGCACGAGCCCGTGGCGGATCCGCCCAACCGACGCCTCGTTCGCGGCCAGCCAGCTGATGGATCCGATCGTCCCCGGAATGAACAGCAGCCGGTAGGAGTACCGGAGCGACGCCTTCGCCAGGAGCCCGCCGAGGAATGCGGCCACCGCGATCCCCGACAGGTTGTCGTTGGCCAGCGACGGGTGGCAGACGTGGCAGGAGATCAGGACCTCCTCCTCGGTGGCCCCCCTCACGTAGCACTCCCCGTAGCTCAGCGATCCCGGCGCGAGCGAGGAATCGATGCAGACCTCGTAGTCGCCCTCGTCCAGCTCCGCGATCAGGCGGTGAGAGGCGCAGAACCCCCAGCTCTCGCGGTAGTACGAGGTCCGGTACGGGACCCACTCCGGGTGGTCGGGAATCGTGAAGACGCGCTGCTTCAGCTCCGCGAGGGAGAGGCGGGCTCGCACCGGGACGCTGTAGCTCACCACGTGCAGGCTCGAGGCCTTGAAATCGATGACGCGCTCGCCCCTCGCGTTCTTGACGTATGCGTCGCGGATGTTCCACTCCCGGGGGACGGTCCAGTCGAACACCGGCGTCCCGCTGGGCACCTCGTGCATCTTGAGGTCGGCGTGGACGGCCACCCGGCGCAGGGTCTCGCGGACCCCGTCCCCGGTGATGCTGCGGCAGAGCGGGTACAGTTCCCCCACCAGCCCGTACATCTCCCGCCCGGCGCGCGCTAGATCGAGCGCGCTCCGGATCTCCCCGACCGTCGGCGGCGTCAGGTTCACAGCGCAAAGTCCGGATACGTCCGGTCACGGTCCGCCATGATCCGCTCGGCCGCCGGCCACTCGATCCCGAAGGCGGGATCGTTCCAGCGCACCCCCCGCGCGTGATCGGCCGCGTAGGGCGCCGACATCTGGTAGAACACCTCGGTGTCGTCCTCGAGCGTCTGGAAGCCATGCGCGCATCCCTCCGGAACGTAGAGGGCCCGCCGGTTCCCCCCGCTCAGCACCACCGCGAGGTGTCGCTTGAAGCTCGGCGAGGCGGGCCGCAGGTCCACGATGACGTCGTAGATCGACCCGTGCGTGCACCGCACCAGCTTGGCCTCCTCGAACGGGGCGGCCTGATAGTGCAGGCCGCGCAGCGTTCCCACCTTCTTGTTGAACGACACGTTGCACTGCGCGACGTGCAGGTTCATCCCCCGCTCGCCGCACTCGCGCTCGCACCAGGTCCGCGCGAAGAAGCCGCGCTCGTCCTCTCGCGGCTCCAGGTCCATGAGGAAGGCCCCCTTCACGGAGGTCTCCGTGAAGATCACGCGTAGACCTTGACGTCGGGGATCGGCACCACGAACTGGCCGCCCCACGACCGGATCTCCGCGAGCTGCTCCATGATCTCCTCGCGCAGGTTCCAGGGCAGGATCAGGACGTAGTCTGGCCGCGTCTCGCTGATCCGCCCCGGGGGGTGGATCGGGATGTGCGTGCCCGGGAGGAACTTCCCGTGCTTGTACGGGTTGCGGTCGACCGTGTAGTCGAGGAAGTCGGTGCGGATCCCGCAGTAATTCAGCAGCGTGTTCCCCTTGCCGGGGGCCCCGTAGCCCGCGACGGACTTGCCCTGGCGCTTCACGCCGATGAGGAACTCCACCAGGCGGCGCTTCGTCTCGTGCACCTGCTCGGTGAACTGCGCGTACCGGGCCAGATCTTGTAGCCCGGCCGCCTCCTCCCGCGCGGCCAGCTTCTGGACGCGCTCCGTCACCGGCTTGCCCGTGTCATCGGCGTGGCCCACGTAGATCCGGAGGGACCCCCCGTGCGTGGCCAGCTCCTCCACGTCGAAGAGCCGGAGGCCGTGCGACCGGAAGATGCGCACCGCGGTGAGCAGGGAGAAATAGGAGAAGTGCTCGTGGTAGATCGTGTCGAACTGGTTCTCCTCCATCAGACGGAGGAGGTGGGGGAACTCCATCGTGATGACGCCCCCCGGCTTGAGCAGCACCTTCATGCCCTTCACGAAGTCGTTGAGATCCGGGACCTGGGCGAGGACGTTGTTGCCGACGATGAGATCGGCCTGCTTGCCCGCGGCCGCCAGGTTGCGGGCGGCCGCCTCGCCGAACAATACGACGACGGTGGGTACGTCCTTCTCACGCGCGGCGGCGGCGACGTTGGCGGCCGGCTCGACCCCGAGCGCGGGAATGCCCTTTGCCACGAAGTTCTGCAGCAGGTAGCCGTCGTTGCTCCCTAGCTCCACGACGTGGCTCCGGGCATCGAGCCCGAGCCGCTCGGTGATCATGTCGACGTACGACCGGGCGTGCCGCAGCCACGAATCGGAGAAGGAGGAGAAGTAGGCGTACTCGGTGAAGATACCCTCCGGAGCCACGTACTCCTTGACCTGAACGAGGAAGCACTCGCCGCACACGTAGGCGTGCAGCGGATAGAAGGGTTCCGCCTGGTCGATCTGCTCCCGGCTCAGGAAGCTCTCGCACAGGGGGGACATGCCGAGATCGACGAACGTGTGCCGGACCACCGATCCACAGAACCGACAGGGGAACATGGCTCTTACCTCGCGCCGCCCGCCTGGGGCTCGCGAGCCGTCCAGCGGAGCGTGGGGTCGAGCTGACCGTTGTCGAGCAGGTGCTTGAACTGGGTGAGGCGGATGTACTTGCGGCCCTGGAAGTCGGCGAAGGAGAGCGCGACCTGCTGCAGGGCGCCGTAGAGGTCCTTGGCCCCGAAGGACGCGTTCCACTGCGGCCGGAACTCGGGGAGGAGGCGCCCCAGCTTGGCGAAGTCCACCCGGTAGCTCCGCGGGTCGGGCCCCGCACCGGGCCCGAACTCCACCTTGCAGCCGGGCACGGTGTTCCGGACGATCTCGGCCAGCTCCAGCACCTGATAGTTCTCGCCGTTGGAGCCCACGTTGAAGGCCTGGTTGTGGATCGCCTCCCGGGGCGCCACCAGCGCGGCCGCGAAGGCCCGCGAGATGTCCTGGACGTGCACGATGGGGCGCCACGGCGTCCCGTCGCTCATGATCCGGATGCGGCCGGTGGTGTGGGCCCAGCACACGAGGTTGTTCAGCACGACGTCGGCGCGCAGCCGCGGCGACACGCCATACGCGGTCGCGTTCCGCATGAAGACCGGGCTGAAGCTGGCGCTGGCCAGCTTGGCCACGCTCTCTTCCGTCCGCACCTTGCTCGTGGCGTACGGGGTGATCGGCCTCAGCGGAGCCTCTTCCGAGAGGACGTCCTCTCCCGCGGCGGCGCCGTACATGCTGCAGGAGGACGCATAGAGGAACCGCTGCACGCCCGCCTCCCGGGCCAGCTCCGCGAGGCGCAACGAGGCGGTGTAGTTGATGTCGTACGTCCAGTCGGAGTTCAGGTCTCCGAGCGGGTCATTGCACAGGGCGGCCAGGTGCACCACCGCGTCGAAGCCCTCGACGTCCCTGACGCTCAGATCGCGGATGTCCTGCCGGAGGGAGGGAATCCAGTCCGGCTCCTCCCCGAACGTGCAGTCTTCGAAGTAGAAGGTGTCGAGCCCGACCACGTCATGGCCCAGCAGCTTGAGCAGCGGCGCCATGACCGAACCGATGTATCCGTTGTGCCCTGTGACCAGGACGCGCATCCAGCATGTCTCCTCTCGTCTGATAACGGCTGGGCGGCCAACAACGGACGCCGGTTCGGGATAAAGCAATCCCAGTGCCACGGACATTGCACCGGAGTGGGCCTACGTAGCTGATTTAATTGGCGAAGTCAGCTCTGCAAGCCATGAACGAGACCTCCCTGACTGGGCAAAGCCTTGCCCCTCGTTGGTGAAATCTGCACGGGCAGTAGGGAGATCATCTCCGCGCCAGGGAAAACAAGCGTCGAATCAGCTACTTCGACGATGCGGCTAGATGCGCAACTGTTGCGCAGAAAATATCAACCGCTGCTAAGCCGGCGGCGTATCGACTCCTCTGGAGGCTCGAGGACCCGGGGAGAGCGACTCCCGCGAGACACGGCGACGCCCGAACCGCGTGACCTGCGTCACCCGGTCGAGGGGCTCGTAAGGGATACCGAGCTTCACGAGGTTCTGCGTCGAGAGGGCGTTCGACACGAGGATGCTCGCCAGGACGTAGTCGGCTCCCATGGCGAAGGCCTCGTGGAACCGGTGCCGCATGCTTCGTCTCTGGAGCCCGCCCCGCCGCTCGCGGGCCTGGGAGGCGCGCGACCGGCGCATGAGCGCCCGCACCGCCGCCACGTCGGTGCGGTCGTCGTAGAGCACGGCGCCGTTCGG
>Ga0214473_10001677_pt1 | contig 28678 bp, 41 predicted proteins | sample RVTome_7_FD_203509 | JGI IMG/M metagenome (GOLD analysis project Ga0214473, IMG submission 203509) | Soil microbial communities from uranium-contaminated site in the Upper Colorado River Basin, Wyoming, United States - RVT98D197 | ecosystem: Environmental > Terrestrial > Soil > Contaminated >...
CGAGAAACCCGAAGAGAAGGTGGCCAGGTCCGGCACCCTGGTAAAGGAATTGGCGAAGGAGTTGAAAACCACCGGCAAAAAACTCCGCCGGTACCTTCGGAGCCAAAAGTTCCAACGGACCGCGAAGAAATGGTTCCTGAACCCGAAACAGGTCCAGGAGGTGAAATCCCACTTCACCACCACGAAGGAGTAACACTCAACCCTGGAGCCGAAAGGCTCTGGGGTTTTCTTTTGTGGTCCACAGGAGAGACGAGTCGAATCGGATCTCGGGGCCTCGATTTATGGAAGTCAGACCTGAGCTCTCTACCAACCCGCACTATCGAGAATAGGAAGTTTGAATTCAGGTGAGAACCAATTATAATATCCGGGTAGGACCACAACGAACTGGAGGTAATTTGATACATGAAAAAGAAACTCGATAACACAGAACCCCTCATCACCCTCCGAGCTTGTTTGAAGTTGGAGATGCGGGGCAAGAGACACCACTACACCCGGACCGCCCTATCTATCCTCAAGAAAGACTACGGATATGTAGGAACGGCGAAGGAAATCCTGAAGGAACTCGACCAGAAACTCAACCAAAGATAATTCCACGAACCCGTCAGTACCCGCTGGCGGGTTTTCTTTTGTGGTCCACAGGAGATCCAGGATTTCGCGCAGAGTCTCAAACGGAATCCCTGGGTATCCCACTATTAACCCAGGATTCGTGATTACAGGCGAAAAACTGGATCGCCGGAGATCCAGGATTTCGCAGGTTTTCTCGGGGGATTCCGGGTATATCCCACTATTACCCAGGATTTACGTGATCAAATAAGGCCGTTACGTGTCTCCTGGAACGGCGTGTTTCCGGCCACTGACCCACTGATCCAGGTTAAACACAAAAAAAAGGGGTCGAGTGCCGCAACACTCGAACCCCGGGGATTTATCAAAACTGCTGCGGACCTACTCGTCCTCGGCTTCTGCGGCCTTGGCTTTCGGTTCCTTCTTCTCCGACTTACGCGCTGCCAGTTCCTTGCGCAGGCTGGCCAGCTCCTTCGAATCCTTCTCCCAAGCCCAGCGGCCCTGCGAACGCTTGTACTTCTTGCCGCGGAGATAGATCCGCAGTTGCCTGCCGGTGGTCTTGAACTCTTTGGCGAGGTCCGCCGCCGAGACCATGTTGTCGCTGTTGCCCTTCTTGCTTTCCTTTTCCTTCGCTTTCTTCTCCGCTGCCATGACGGTACTCCTTCGCAATGAGGATTTCTCCTCGGGTTGAAATTGGTCCTCGTCTTCGTCTATGTCCAGGTTGTCAAGTCCCAAATCATCGAGACCGTTTTCCTGCCCATCTACCAAGTGATGGACCACTCGGGTTTTCGCCACTTAACGCCTCCAGTTGGTTGACGAAACCTGTACTACCATTCTATTCGTCTTTCAAACAAATGTAAATGATCTCAGCTCCGCTTCTGCTGCGACCGAGGCCTCCAGGGTCGGGGACGACGGGAATAGAATTCCGTCAGCTTCTCACAGGCGAGCTGTGCACGAACAAAAACATCGAAATCCCTGATAGACCTCCAGAGGGCAGGATGATGAATTTCTGAAGTAACAACAGCCGCGGGTTTCCAGAGAAACTTCCACTTGAACCATCTTACCAACCGCCTGAACCAGTTCATGTCGAGACCTCCCAGAGATGTTGGATGATGATGCAGACGAAGATGATGAACCAGACTACAGCCAGTACCTTGTCACTATTCGATTGTTCCACGTTTGCTCCTTTCCCTCAATCTTCTGCCAGGTTTTTTGTGGATTCCTTCGACAATCTCTTTGATGACTCGGATTCGGGTATCACAGATCTCTCCAGCATAGTACCAATAGCTCGTACCATCCTGGATCACACAATCGAGAACTTTACACCCCCTGAGATGGCTAGTAGCGGCCCAGACCCGATTTCCGCCCTCTCCAGTAATTCGAACCAGGTCTGCAATAGTCAGGAAATCATCAGCAACCTTCAATGCCTCAACGATCTTCAAAGTGGTCGTGGTTCGTTTTGGGCGGAACATGACGCCTCCATTCCTTCGAATCAATGAAGTACTCGTAGAAAACTCCCCAGACTGATGGGGTAATCCTCCACAGGAAGATGAGGACCTCGAGAAAAATTACCAGGAGTACGTAAGCCAGAATCACCATGAAGATCAAACTTATCGCACTCGTCCAGATCGCACTTATCCAATTCATCTCAGTCTCCTGTGGCCGTTCGCCGCCCGTTCGCCGCCCGCCCGTTCGCTGCCCGTTCCTCGACGACCTTCCACCCCTGCAGGATCGCCTCTGCCAGTCCCTTCTCCGTCACTCGGCTTGTGTAGACGAGCTTCGTACGCCCCTTCCCGAACGGAACTTCACGAACGAGCATTATCATGATTTGTCCTTCAGTGTCGTTAATACCCCTGCGACAACCATGTCCTTTTCGACGCGTATGAATCGCCGTACGCCGTCGGACGTCGTGAAGCGCACTTCGAACGGGAACTTCGTTAACTTGATCTTCGTACTGCCGACAGGCAGGCGCTTGGCGATAGCTGTCTGGTACTGAGCAAAGTCCTCATACCCGATTTCATCCTGCCAGCGATCGCTCAAGTAGCTCAGGAAATGTGCGGCCTTTGCAAGCACATCCTTGTCCAGCGGCTTCGTATCTTTGATTTTCAGGTTCATTTTGTTCTCCAGAATAGACTACATCCATATAATAATCCAAATTCATCTCCGAGTAAAACTTTATCCCCACTGGCTGCGAGCCGCACCGCGAAGCCAGGGCGTTAGCCTGGGCGAAGTGGATGCGGCGAGCGAGTTCCTGGCTTTCCCAGTATTTACTGGTCAGCCAGGAACTAGGCCAGCATTAGACATGTATTAGTACCCATCAGATTTACAACAAGATTTACACCAATTATAATGAACTCTTTCTGGAGGGATTTTATGGCCAGAAGCTATCGCGACGCCTACAAAATCACGTTGCCGAATGGGAGGGTAGTGTGGGATTACGCAGGCAGCTACGGAATCTCCGAACAAGCTAAGGAAGCAATGAAAGAACATCCTGACTGGACTGGTTCAGAGGAGGAGTTGATTCTTGAATTAGTAGAGAAGATGGAAATGGATCATCTCAATCCCACCATCTCAAAGTTGGCGAAATGCCTCGGGGGATTCTCTGTGGAAGGACTGATCCCAGCGGTTCGTTCGACTGTCTGGAAACTGAGATCTAAAGAGAAGTTGTGGGTGGTGGGCACAGAAACCTTCTACGCCAAGCAATACGAGATATTCTCAGTCGAAAAACCCAAGCCGAAAAAGGTGAAGAAATGATTCAATACCGATGCTCTGCCTGTGGCCAGACCATGAATCAAGATATGTTTTCACCTATTTCTCTACGAGATCGGAAACGACCCGTTGGCTGGTATTGCAAGCCATGTAAGGCGGAGAAAGAGCGAGAGCGTTATCGCCGTAATGTGTCTCTCCCCGAGAACCGAGATTGGTTAACTCCATTGACTCAGGTGACTCTATGACTAAAATTCACGTCGACAAGGCCACAGAAGAACAACTAGCAACCGTCTGTGCCAGGAAACTCGAGGGGAAGATCCATTACTCCTCCCGGTCCACGAAGTTACATCCCACCGAGCTGCTGAGATTAGGAAAGTGGAAGCCGTACCTGTATGACTCCCAAGCAGCTGAGTTGATCCGTGTGTTCCAGGTCTCATTCGGCCCCTTGAGAACTAACCGAGGGACGATGCGAGGCTGGGAAGCCAGTGTGGATGAAGAGACTTGGTACTTCACCTACGACCCGAACAAGCCGTGGCAAGCGATCTGTAAAGCTGTGGCCGCCGGCAAAGATGGGTTTACTGAACTGTAAATCAGGGTAAACTCAGGGTTTCAGGTGATTCCCAGAGCCTCTAGGTTGATTCCAGTGATTCAGGATATATCCCACTACCTGGTTAATGGGCTAATGTTTCCTTGGGCCTGAATTCCCTGCACCACTGGTCTCTCTTGACCGAAGGCCATACCGATACGAATTGAGGACCCTGTTGACTCATTGCCATGAAAACTTGTCTCGGGTTAGCCCGACATTCCCCCAGAGCCTGCATTCTTTTTTGAAGATCTTTGATACTGTCTAGATCTGTTTCCATGTGGAAGGCACTGCAGTTCTCGCATCTCATGAGCTTCTCCTATATCTTAACTGGTTCAGGGGTTGATCTTCGTCTTGCACATCACGTAGTCCTACCACCATCTTGGCGAAAGCTTTCAGCGTGATTCTTCGAGAAGGTTCATTGGAAAGACGTAAGTAGACCCGAGTGCCTGTGGATTCCTGAGACCAGATGAGAGTTTGACCTCTAGACAATTTCACGTCTTCACCTCCGGCACAACCTTCGTTATGAACTGGCAATTCCGAATCACGAATAGCGGCGCGGCGGACGCAGCTTCTAGGACGGATCGCGCGAGACCGTGCCAACATGCTGCTGGTAGCTTCGGTGCGTCTATCAAAGGACTTTCGGCGATCACCTGCGCGGCGAGAGCGACAGCTTGTTCAGACACGGCGGACGCAGACTCACCAGCCGGGGACTCTTGCGAATCCGACCTTCCCGATGTCTGGCCTCCCTGCGCCGCCGCATTCTGTTCGTGCGCTGAGAGCATGGCGTCCCTGATTTGACGCAGACCATCCGCTAGTTCTCGCAGCGAATAATCAGGGTGGCCGATCTGGTCAATCATGTCGCCAAGTTGATCGTGCCACTGTTTCACCATCCCCTCCGGCACAGCGCGGGCGGCCATCGCGGCGAGACATGCCTCTTGTGTCTCTACAATGCGGTGTAAGGATTGTAGACGTCGCCAAAACTTTCTAGCAGATACTAAGGCGGGATTCAGTTCGTTCATAATCAATGAATCAATGTCGCAAATTTTGAGAGTCTCAGGAACACGTCTTTTCAGGTCGAGCAGCACGCTGATTGCATACTCCAAACCTTCCGAGGCTTTGTTATCTGTCATCGGCGTATCGCTTACTGGTGTTTGGATCAGCTCAGCGTAGGCGGCAGCAATCTTGGCTTCCATTTCTTCGCACAACACCGCAGCTGAATCAATCTCACCTTGTCCCCAACCAGCTTCGCGTAGTAGGTTATTGAGGTCGTTTACATCCTTCTTTGCAGCGGCGAGTTCGCTACGGGCTTCATGAAGAAGCTCTGAAGCTCGCTCGAAATCTGCGTGGGTAGCCTTCTGCAAGATGTTCGCAGCGGCGAGTTCGCGTTCGAGCTGGGTGCAACGCTCTGTTTTGAAGATAGCGATTTGCGTTGTTAGCTCCTCGCCGTTTGCTTCCAGAAAAGCAGCAACTTCTTTCTGAACGTGTGGCAGCAAATCGCCCTCACGATTAGTGGGAAACCGATCCTCAAACGTCCTTGGCGCATCGCTCGCTGACGCTGCGTTCTGTTCTGCTGCGAGGGCGCGGAGTATGTCCCTAGCCTTCCATAGCCCGTGCAGGTAATACTGTTCAGCGGGATTGCCAGCGCAGGCGTTCGCTGCCTCCGAAAGTGCGGCGTCCGCCTCAAGCAGCTTTGCGATTCTCGTTGCGGGGTCGAGGGTCACTTTTCTTTCCTCCGTTTGGCGAGGGCGGCGAGTGGATTAGCAAGTTTTCGGATGTGCTTCGCTACTTGCGGTTGCGCGCAAAGCCACATCACAGCAAAAGTTGCATCAAGCTGCCGCTTCGTCGGGCGCTTCATTTGGGTTCCTTGTCCACCAGCGTGATGCGAATTTCTTTACCGGGATTTCTAAGCCGAAGATCGCCAAGCAACTTCCCTAGCTTTAGGCCGTCGAGGGCGAGGTCGCAGATGGCGTCCTTAACTTCTTGGGCCCCTCCGTGAGGATTGTTACGAAACTCCTTGATGATGCGCTCGGGGGTCACTTGACTCTCCTGTAGGCTCGCATCACGGCGGCGGGCGGCGTGGGATGGCGCTTCCTGATGACATCTGCGGTCTCTTCCAGGCACCAGCAAACACCCGGCGTCCACCCGCAAAGGTTTTTCATCTCGCTGTCGCTAGCAGTCCGCCACGCTTGTAGCGCCGTCTTGCCGCGATGCCGCCTGATTGCTACTCGGACCGCAGAGCAAAGATAGTTTCCAACAAGTGAGCGGATGAACCGCTCCATCTTCGTCATGCGCTCGGTAGTGAGGGTCATCGTTCCACCTCGTATTCGTAGAGGTACCACTTAAGCTTTCGACCAAACTTCTCGTTCGCCATTCGCATCGGGAGGTTATCTGCGACACTCCCGCTGATGATCTTACGAATTCCTCGGCTCCGAGCCAATTCTACTAAGGCTCCCCACAGTCTTGAAAAGATTCCTTGTGATCGAAAAAGAGGGCTGGTATAACTGAGATTCACCCAAAAGACTTTTTCGTCTTCAGCTTCGAAGAAGACGATAGCTCCAAGTACCGAATCAATCAGGTCAGGAGAATCTGGCTCGTAGTAGATAACTTCATCATCATGAGCCAGAACAGGGACATCAGTATGTCCCTTTCCCAGCAATTCGGCATGTGCCTGAACACAGAACACCAAGGCTGGACTGTCTGACAATCTCTCCGAGTATCCGATCATTGGACTTGAACCTCCTTGATTTCGATGAATATGCCGGAGTCGATTTCCCCTCGGTGATTCTCGATCCCAATCTGTATTTTGCCCCCCGGTTGCGACTTCTCGATGAGTTCGTACGTCGGCATTTCTCCTTCCCCCTCAGTGTACCCATCCTCAATGAATGATCGGAGATATTCTCGAGCATACGTCTTTACTTCCTCCAGGTCCCACGTGTCCTCGAGTTTGGCGATCGTCTGTACCCCATCTTCGTCGTGAATTTCGACCACGAGGCATTTGATCACGAATTCTCCTTATTGACGATACACCATTATTATACAGCAATCATCGGATGCGATACTTCTCGCAAAGATATGCTTCCACACTTTGTTTCCGTCTAAGAGCCTCGTAGTAGTCTTCATCAGCTGTCTCGTCGGCTTTGAGATAGATATATGAGACTTTCCGCTTTTGCTTTGGACCAAGCAATCTCATTTTCGCTTGGTAGAAATCCTGAAACTTGTTGGAGACGGAATAGAAAATCATTACTCGACTATTGCTAAAGTCCTGACCAAGGTTTCCAACTCCACTCTGACATATGATGACGTTGATTCTTCCCCTTTGGAATTCCCGAATGGTGGTGCGGTTATCTCTTCCACCTTCCACAGGCTCTGCTGACCTATGGCCCTCTACGTTAATTCTCTTCACAAGCATCTCAATCTCATGAGAGTAGTTCGTGAAGATGACGACCTGCTCTCTCCGCTCCATCTCGTCTAGAAGCTCGAGAACCATGTCGGCTTTTTCGCTTCCGACTTTCAGGAGAGAGTCCTTGTGCTTCAAGAATCCGCCAGCAATCTGTTGACTCTTCATCGCGGCATCGGAGAGGGTCTTTCTTTCAAGCTGTTGGTTTCCGATGAAGATGCTATAGTCTTTGTAAACTCTCTTTTCCAGATTAAGAGCTTCCTCACTTAACCTCACTCTTCGAAAAACCTCCAGGATTGGGGGCATATCAAGACATTCGTCCATCGTCCGACGGATTGCAATCTGGTGCATCCGCTGAGAAATCTCTTGCTTTCTCCTGGTTCCGGAAATTATGAAGATCTGCTTTCTCCTACCCCGAAGATAAATGAATCTTGGCCGACGGATAGCGTAGCGGTCTTCGAAATCCTCGTAGCTTTTGCCGAAGATACTGGGATTCAAGAAACGATATTGGGACCATAGATCCAATGGGGACTCGGGAGCAGGAGTTCCCGTCAGATCAAGTTTATAGGTAACTCGGTCTCCAAGATTATGCAGGGCTCCAGATTGTTTGGATTTGGGGCCTTTGATCTTATGACCCTCATCCGCAATGATCATGTCGAGTCCTGAAGAGATAAGAGAATCAATCCATCTCCATGAAGACTCATAGTTGAGAAAGAGAATGCTCACGGATTTCCCCTCGGGGGAAGCATTAACAAATTCCTCTAGTATTGGTTTTCTAGAGATTCTTTTCCCATCCGAAGCATCGAAGATTCTGAAAGGGAAATTCGCGTAATCCAGTAGTTGATCTTCCCACACGGTGTAAACATCCTTGGGGGCTACCACGAGACATTTCTCGACCTGACCCAACTTCCACCTGTGGCCGAGAATACCAATAGCAGTACGAGTCTTTCCGAGTCTGGGTTCGAAAAAAAGACCGAATCCGTTGAACTTCAATCCCTCGCGGATTCCTGTTCTCTGATGCGAGAACAAATCTCCCCTAATTGGTTGAAAAAGCTTAACTGCAGACATGAAGTAGGGAAGGGCCTCTCGACCCTTCCCCTCTCCATCATTTCGCCTTGTAGATGTTGAGTCCCATCTTGATTCCGCCAGACCCCGGGATCTCCAGATTCCCCCCGGTGGTGGCGATGATCTGGTTCTTCCCTGACTTGGAATCCCTCAAGACCTTCTTGAGGTCCACGATGATTGTGGCGACTCCCTTGTCGACTGACACCTTGATGTTTTCCATGTACATCTCCTTTGCAAACGCCCGGATCCTCCGGGCTCGGACCTACTTGAAGAAGCTCTTAATCTTCTTCATTATAGATTCTTTCTCGGCAAGCGGCCACTCCCACCTCCCACCAGGCTTCTTCATGTGGTTCCTGAGATGTTTACGAGTTTCCACAGGATCCAATTTCAACTCAGAACAGATCTCGACCAAGGAGACGAAACCTGTTCGATCTTTCTTGACGTATCCTTTTCTCGGAGATTTCCTGTCGTCGAAATTCAATTCGACTACCCGCTTCTTCATGATACCATAAGCGATTCTCTTGGCTTCTGATCTCCAGGTGAAGTCCTTGTAGAGTTCCCAGTATTTCTCGACACATTGCCTGAGACTGAAGTAATAAAGACATCGCTTGGAAATGGAAATTCCAGAGGTTAATTCCTCCCAGAAAGAATCCCCTTTGGTATCAAGTCTTACAGTTGTGCTCCCTCGATGAGTTAGAAATCGAAGTTTTCCTCGAGGAGTCAAGCCGACGAAGATGTAAGTAATCCTCGAGCGATCGAAGAAAGCAAACCCCGTTTCTTTTGTGTCCACGTCTTCTCCAGTGACGTAATCCATTATATCCCAAGAAAATCAAGATGATAACATCTCAATGAAGATTTTACGCGAGAGGTTCTTTATAATATAATGGAGATGTAACTCGAACTGGAGCTAAAATGATCATCGTCGAAGGCGTTGACAACGCAGGTAAGTCATTGCTTGTTCGTGAACTAGGGAAGAAGCTAAAGTGGACTACCGTTAAGAATCACAGGATAGCAACCACCCCGGAAAAGTTCGTAGGCATAATCTCAGAACTAGCTGTTGTCTCTGAGACTCTACACGGAAAAGTCATCTTTGATCGTCATCCCATTATATCAGAGATGGTTTATGGGCCAGCGATTAGGCAACTGTCTTTGATTCAACCGTCAGTTGCTCTTGCTTACCTGGCAAGAACCGGCTCCAAAATTCTCTTCTGCTGTCCACCTATATCCTCTATTCGTTCGGGATTTCACCTCAGGCCACAGATGAGTGGGGTAGAGTATCACCTCGAAGATCTAGCTGCTGAGTATGCAGAGTTGATGTGGGCTTTAGGAAAAGACGGTATCCCTATCCTCTATTTCGATTATACTGAGGATCCACATTATGACGCACTTTTCTCGGAATTGGAGAAGATCAATGTCAGATAACTGGAGCATTTCAACAGTCAACGAACACGTGGATGTTCTCCAATTCCACAGGAAATTCGGGATAGATTATGTGGGGCCTCCACGCTTGATGCCGAGAGATCTTTTTGAGTTTCGGCTGAAGTTTCTCCAGGAAGAGCTGACTGAGTTTCACGATGCTCACCAAGCCGGAAATCTAATGAAAGCTTTCGATGCTCTCCTAGATCTTTCCTATGTTCTTCATGGAACAGCCCAGCTGATGGGCCTGCCTTGGTACTCAGGACATACTGCAGTTCACCAAAGAAACATGCAGAAAATCCGGGTTGAAAACAAGGAGGAATCTCTGGAGAGGACAGGAAGAGGGCATGCTTTTGATGTGGTGAAGCCAGAAGGTTGGGTCTCTCCTGACCGAGAATTGAATAATCTTCTTGATCTCTGGGAAAAATCACAGACTCCATACCATCGGTACTTCTGATGCCACTTCTTACATCCTGGATTCCCCTGATTCACGGGATCGCGGCTCGTCCCCCCCTTGTCATCTCAGGAGTGAGAAAGATTGTTCAAGGAGTAGAGTGGATAACCGACGGGGAAGATTGGACAGGTCCGGATAACTTCTCCTTCAAAGATCTCAGCTATTCAGGAAAAGACAACAAGTTGAATCAACTGGAAAGAATCTACCTGAATCCCGGCAGGGTAAAGGAGGCCCGAGCTAAACTGAGACAACGTTTGGATGATGACAGGGCCCAGACTTCCGTCGGGATCTATATGAAGGGAGATGAGAAGGATCCTAGGTCCCAAGGACACTGCATACAAAACATCGTTGTTACTCATGCCTTCATTCCAGGAGGGGAAGTCACCTCGGTAGATATATTTTATCGTTCAACAGAAGCCATCAAGAAATTCCTGGCAGATGTTTTGTTCCTGAAGAAACTGGTACTTCCTCAAATTCTCGATGGATTCCCCTGGCCGAGAGTAATTCGTTTCTACTTTGCTAATATCTACCTGTCGGCTCTCTTCATGCCGATTTATTTCCGTTATGCTGAGCCTCCTATGAAGATTTTCAGCATCCTGGAAGAAAAAGATCCCCGATTCTTCAGGACAGCCGTCTCAGCCTGTGGAAGATTCTTCGAATCATCTCATAACTATACTTACCGGGAAAGAGTAAAAATGTACGACTATACTCATCAATATTTGTCCAAGGGAAATATTCGAACAATGAGGGACTTCTGTCGAAGCAGGAGGGCGGCATGAAGCTTTTCGCTAAGTTCTCGAATGTCATTGATGATGCTAGAGAACGTCTGAAAATCTCGAGACCTGTACCTCCTGGAATGTGGCAGGGAGTAGATGTCTCGAGTAAACCAGAGATGGCTACTTATGAGATATTGAATCATTCTTTCCAGGTTCCGCTGAATGGGAAGACTGATCTTCAATACTTTCGCATGGAAATCAAACCTAACCTTCCCTGGGCAGATCTCCATTTCCTGGAGAGAGTGAGCGGAGAACCTCTGAATCCAGGAGAACAATGGAAAAATTGGCCGTACGCCAAGAGTGCAGACAAATTCCGAGACGCAAAAGGACAATTCACTCACACCTATATGGAGAGATATTGGCCGAAGACTGCGGGGTACAGTGCCAATTTCGGAATCAGGTACCAATTGGGGGATCTCGAGGACGTAGTAAAACTCCTCATTCAGGATCCGACCACAAGACAAGCCTACCTGCCGGTATGGTTTCCTGAAGATACCGGAGCTCTTCACAAAGGGAGACTCCCCTGTAGTCTTGGATACCATTTCATCATGCGCCACGGCTGGCTGCACATCGTCTACTATCTTCGTTCTTGCGATTTCGTGAGGCATTTCAGGGATGATATCTATCTTACTCTACGGCTTCTGCTGTGGGTACTCGAAGAATGCTGTGAAGGAGACTCGTCATGGAAAAAGATAAGTCCGGGAATGTTCACGATGCACACCACAAGTCTCCACTTCTTCAAAGCGGATTATCAGCCACTGTTTGGGGCCGGATCTCCCGTGTAGAAATGTTGATGCAGATTGCTCACATCGTTTCCAAACGCGGAACCTGTGCAAAACTTCGAGTCGGAGCAGTCATCTCACGAGATTCAAGACCAATTTCTATCGGTTATTGTGGAGCTCCCTCCGGTCAACCACATTGTCATCCGGATATCTGCAACCTCTTGGATCCCTGCATTCGGACTGTGCACGCTGAGCAGAATGCCATTGCCTTTGCAGCAAGGGCGGGAATCAGCGTGGACAGATGTGACCTATTTGTAACTGATTCTCCCTGTCTTGAATGTGCAAAGTTGATAGTCAATTCAGGCATCCTGAGAGTATACTTCGACCGTGAATACCGAGACCCTAGGGGAGTGAATTTTCTCCATGATGCAGGACTTATCGTAGGCCAATGGCAGCTCATCGAAAAATTCGGCGGTCTACCTCTACCTCGGTAGAAGGTAATCCTCACTGCACCAAGTGTGGTCTAGCTGAGACTGCTCAGTCTGTGTGCTTGATGGGTCGAGGACCAATCCCATCGAAAATCATGATCATAGGTGAGGCTCCAGGTTTTCGTGAAGATGAGATAGGAAAACCTTTTGCCGGCAAGGCAGGGAAAGTCTTAGACAAGCAACTGTCTGACATCGGACTTTCCCGGGAAGATGTCTACATAACCAATGTCGTGAAATGTCGACCGCCGGAGAACCGAAAGCCAACTTCCACAGAGATGAAAGCCTGTAGAGAATACCTGGACAAAGAACTTCAAGAAGTGAATCCTAAGAATGTTTTCTTGTTGGGGGCTATGGCTCTAAAGGCTTTCACTAGGAAAGCCAAGATCACTAGAATGAGGGGAAAGAGGATAGAACACGAAGGGAGAATCCTCATGCCGGGATTTCATCCTGCGGCTATTCTGCACGATCCTGGCAAGACGAAAGCTCTAGAACAAGATTTTCAAGCTTTCAAACGCCTCCTCGACGGAGAAGAGGAGCAAGAATCCAAATTCGAATGGAAGATGATCACTCGAACTTCCTTCAACCAATTCTTGGTTGAGTTGATGGAGTCCGATGAGGTCGCCTATGACATCGAGACTTCAAGGCTGGAGCCATTCTTCGAAGATTCCTTTGTCAGAATGATTTCCTTCGCCTTACCCTCGGGGAGAACCTGGCTCCTGCCTCTAGAGACGGAACATGGTCCTCATAACGGGGATCGAACCACCCAGAGAACGATCCTAGCTAGAATTCTTGCAGTAATAGAAGAGTACGAGATCAAGGGAATAGCCCAGAATGGGAAATTTGAGTCTCAGTGGCTACAAGAGATCTATGGCTTGAAATTCCCTCTTGACTTCGACACGATGTTAGCTAGTCACGTGTTAGATGAAAACTCCGACCATGATTTAGAGTATCAGGCTCGAACCCATTTGGGAGTGTCCACTTGGGATATTGAACTCAAGCTGAAACAAGGGTTCGATATCACAATCACCGAGTTCCTCAGAGTAGCTGAGTACTGTGGAAAAGACTCACACTATACTCTGAGATTAAAATCTGCGTATATGTCTCACTTCCGGAAGGATCCAGTTCTTCGAAGATTATTCTTCAAGTTAGTGATGCCTGTTGCTCGGGTATATCAAGATACCGAGATGAGAGGATTCACTATCAACTTGAAGGCCATGAACAGTCTCAGAAAAGAATTCACCAGGAAGAGAGAAAGATTGTTGAAGAGGCTTAATGATTTGGCCGGGGGAGAAGTCAATTGGAATTCTCCGGCTCAAGTAGCAGAAGTGATATTTGGGAAACTCGAACTGAAACCTGTGGAAGAAACTGCAGGGGGGAAACCCTCTACGGCTGAATCCACTCTTCTTCGACTAAGAGATAAGCATCCCCTACCCGCCATTTTGCTTGATTACCGAGGAGTCGAGAAGAATCTCAATACCTACATCAACGGGTTAGTCCCCTTGATGGTTGGAGATAAACTCTACATTTCTACTAAGCTTCATGGAACAGTTACTGGAAGATTCTCTAGTCGTCTTCATCAGATCCCTAGAGAATCTTCTATTCGTTCTATCTTCACAGCCCCAAAAGGGTGGAGATTCTTCCAGGCAGATTACGGCCAGATCGAGCTAAGAATAGCTGCTATGTATTCTGGGGATCAACGAATGAAGATGATCTTCCAGACCGGGGGAGACATCCATTCTACTACCGCCTCAGAGGTTCTGGGGGTTCCGGTTGAAGATCTGACCAAGGAGCAAAGAAAGAAGGCTAAGCCAATCAACTTTGGATTCGTCTATGGTATGGGATGGTATAAATTCATCATCTATGCCAGAGATAATTATGGAGTCACAGTTACCCCCAAAGAATCCAAAGCTTACAGGAGAAGATTTTTTGAACTGTTCAATGGCCTTCCTGCCTGGCATGAAAGACAAAGAAGAATTGTCAATCGCCAGGGGTTCGTAGAATCTCCCACAGGGAGAAGAAGGAGACTTCCAGGAGCCCTCTCCAACGAAGATGACATCCGATCAGAAGCTGAGAGGCAAGCCATCAATAGCCCGGTCCAGGGATTCGGGTCTGGAGATCTCAAAGCTATGGGGATGATAGAGATTCATGAGAAAATGAATCCGGAAGAACTTCAACTCCTGGGAGAGGTCCATGATTCCATTCTTGGGATTGTTCGCGAGGACAAGTTGGAGTTGCTTCACCGACTTAAGTGTATAATGGAATCACCTAAACTCTTGAAAGACTTTGAAATCAATATGACTGTTCCCATCGTAGTTGACATAGAGATAGGGGATTGGGGTGCTGGGAGAATCATGGAATGAGCCCAGAATATCTATCCGGATTTTTTGATGGAGACGGGTGCATTTCCATTCGGAAGGGAAGTACTAACCGATATGTTTGTCAAGCAAGTATCGGGCAAAAATTCCCCCGGGTCCTAAGAAAAATAAAAAACTTCTTGGGATATGGAAAGATCCGTCTAAATCGAAAGAGGGGGTCCTATTACTTCTGGGTGAGCCGTCTGAGTGAGATTCAAAGTTTCATTGAACTTATCCTTCCTTACTCTATTGTTAAAAGAAGTCAATTAGTTGAGGCAGACAAGTTCCTCAAACTCAGAAACAATCTGACCGTTCTTCAACAAAAAAGATTCTTTTTGAGATTGAAAAAATTGAAACGGAGGAAGGAATGGTAGCTATCAAAAGAACTACTGAGGATTTAAGGGCTTCATTCTCAAGAATCAAGCTCTGGCGTCGGTGCAAGAAGGCCCACGATTACCACTACAACCAACAACTCAGGAAAAGAAAACCTCCTGTGGCTCTAGTGAGGGGATCCTATGTTCATGATTTGCTTGAGGTCTGGAAAGATAGGGATCGACTGAAGATAAGAAAGGATTACGAAAGGAAGTACGGAAGGATCTTCGATGAAGAAAGAGAAATCTACGGGGACCTTATCGGGGATGGGTGGGAGCTCGTCAGGAGATACAGTCTCCACTGGAAGAATGATCAATTGAAATACGTACCTATTCGAGGAGTTCGTTCTGAGATCAAGCTCGAGTTCCCCCTCGGGAAGGGGGTCACATTTGTCGGGAAGATCGACAAATACCCTGAAGACCCCAAAGGAAGACGGTGGGTCATGGATCACAAGACCAATAAGAAGATTCCTGATGAGGAATCTAGATTCAATGATTATCAGCTTCTACTTTATATCTGGATTCTTCAAAAATTCGGAGAGAAGCCGACCGGAGTAGTCTGGGATTACATCCGGACGAAGCCCCCAGCCGAACCCAAGATTCTCAAGAGTGGAGAACTGTCTCAGGCCCAGGGAATAGATACCACTCATGAGATCTATCTCAAAGCCGTCAAGGACAACAAACTTGATCCAAAAGATTACCAGGAGACCCTCGATAATCTCAAGGGAAGAGAAGAGGAGTTCTTCAGGAGAATTTTTCTCCCTTACAGCAATTCCATGCTCGAACAAATCATCACAGAAACTCGAGCAGCTGCTTTGCAGATTCAACAATTTGGTCATGAGTGGAAAGATCGTACCATGACCAAAGAATGCAAACAGTGTCAGTACTATCTTCTATGCCACGCAGAGCTCAGAGGATTAGATGCTGACTTCATCCGCAAGAAGGAATACGAGATAAAAGGAGAAGAAGATGCCAGCGAGCAAGTCGAAAGCAACTGACTATTCGGCGCTAGAAGCTCAGATCTTACCAGTATCTGAGAGCAAAGACGGAACCTGTTGGATGCTGTATGGGCGCTCAGGAACCGGGAAGACCACTGTAGCTGCTACCTTTCCCAAGCCCCTCCTACTCCTAGATATGAAGGAGAAAGGGACTGATAGCATCTTCAACGTCAAAGGAGTAGAAATAATCAATGTCAAGTCCTGGTCGAAATTCGAGGAGATTTACTGGTACCTCAAGTCGGGAAAACCAAAGTACAAGTCTGTGGTTGTAGATACTCTTACCCAGGCCCAAGATCTAGCCTTGGTGAAAGCCTTGAAGGATGACGGGAAGGAATCTACAGAACAGGTGTCGAAGAGGAATTTTGGGCAGGCTTCGGGGCTACTCAAAACCTGGATCACCAACTACCGAGATTTGATTGAATCCGGAATGAACCTCTGCTTCATTGCCCAGGACAGAACTTTTTCTGGACAAGAGGAGTTGGAAGGAGGAGATCTAGCTCCAGAAGTAGGACCTAGATTGATGCCTTCAGTAGCTAGTCATGCCAATGCCGCGGTGAAACTAATCGGCCATACTTTCATCCGCGAGCGAATCACGAGGCCGGAGAAAGGGAAGTTGAAAACTGTAAGAGAAGTTCTTTACGGATTGCGAGTCGGACCACATGCCTACTACGTCACCAAGATTCGCATTCCCAAGGAGTTCGAGAAGCCCGACATCATTTATGATCCAACCTTTGATAAGGTTATCAAGGTGATTCGGGGAGACCAAAGTAGCAACAAACCAACCAGGAGAAAGTAAATGGCAAAGAGCAGAAACGTGAAGGTTGATCTCAGCGATGTCGACACCGACGGTCCAGGAGTAGTTCCTGATGACGACTACCTCATTGCCGTCAAGAAGGTGGAAGAGAAGGAGGGAGAATCCTCTGGAGAACCGTACCTCAATTGGCAGCTGAAGATCAAGAAGGGAGACCACAAGGGGAAGATTCTCTACCACATTACCACTCTTCAACCCCAGGGATTGTTCAATCTCAGAAAAACTCTTGAGGCTGGGGGGATTGAGATTCCCAGCAGAGCCATGGACTTGGATCTCGATGAACTCGAGAACCTTGAATTCATGGTGACCACAGAGCAGGAAGAGTACAAGGGGAAAAACCGCTCCAGGGTGATCGATACTTACCCCGTGGGTGGAGAAAAATCTTCTGAGGACGATGACGAAGCTCCGACCCCCAAGAAAAAGTCGAAGGACGAAGATGATGAATCCCCAGCCCCCAAGAAGAAAGGAAAGAAAGCGAAATTCGAAGAGGGTCAGAAGGTGAAATTCGAGGTGGATGGGGATGACATGGTCGGGAAGATCGTTTCTGTCAGTGAGGAGGATTCCAAAGCCACGATCAAGGTCAAGGGAGAGGAATGGGACGTCGACTTTTCCGACCTCGAAGCAGCTTAGTAACTCGATAACCTTGAAACTGGGTCCGGGCCCTCAGGGCTCCGGGCTCTTTTTCTTTGGACTCGATTCACTTCCTAAGGGAAGTGTGGAAGCTTCATTGTAGAACTGGAGATTGGGTATTTCTATCAGCAAAGAGTCCTGAGGGTTGGAGGGACAAAGCCTTCAAGTACTCGGAGAATCTCTCTGAAGAATTATCAGAGTGGATCGAAGAACATTCTCCTGCTGACTGGAACCTGTATTTCTGCCCGCTTCCGTTCGACAGTCCGAGGCGAAGGAAGAATCATGTAACCCGTAGTCGGTTGCTCTACAGTGATCTAGACACCGCCACCGAATATCCCATCAAGCCATCCATTCTCTGGGAAAGTTCCCCCGGAAGATTTCAAGCGATATGGATTCTCGACAAGGAAGTTCCCGCTGAACAAGCTCAGAATCTGAACAAAGGACTGACTTATGCAATTACGAATGCAGACAAAGGGGGTTGGGATCTTACACAGGTTCTCCGTATTCCTGGCACGAAGAACCTTAAGTACCCGGACCATCCGACGGTTAAGCTTATCAAGTTCAATATTGAGAAGACCTACGCTATATCGGATATTCCCCAAGCCACAAGAACTCAAGATGTTGAGAATATCCTGGATAAATACAACATCCATAGGAGAATCCGGAGGACTCTATTCGATGATAGACCAACGGTAGGTAAGCGGTCAGAAGTCCTGTGGAATTTAGAGAATCAGCTAGTCGAAGAGGGGATGACCAATGAGGAAGTCATCGAGGTTGTACGTCGTTCGGTCTGGAACAAATACAAGGGACGATCTGACGAACTAGAACGCTTGAAGACAGAAGTAGAGAAGATCAGAAAAACCAAGAAGGTTGAACCAAAACCCGAGCTTGAGAAAAAGAAGGAGAAGAAGCAATTCCAGGTAGAATCCTATCCAGAGTTGATGAGTGGTCAAGCTTCTTATCCAGGTTGGTCAGTTAAGAATTATTGGATGAGGAATTCTCACGGGATAGTAGCTGGAGAACCAAAATCATTCAAGTCCACTCTTGTCTTGGATCTGGCTTTTTCAATTGCCGCGCGCAAGAGATTTCTCGGAATTACCGTCCCGGAGATTCACGGTCCAGTGGTCTACGTGAATAATGAAAATGCCGGTTGGATTCTGAAGGACCGACTCGAAAAGCTCTGTGCTGCTCGAGAGGAACTCGGAAGAGTGAAGCGGATAGGAAATAAGTTTCAGATTCACTTCCAGAGAAATCTTCCGATGTATTTCATCAACCAGCAGAACTTCTCGTTCGATGATGAGTCGAACAAGCGAAGCATATTATCTCTAGTTCAAGACCTCAAACCTGCTCTCCTGATTTTCGACCCATTATACTTGATGATCGAGGGAGATGTTAATTCCGCTCAAGATCTTAGTCCACACCTCAGCTGGCTTTTAGATCTAAAATCTCAGTTCCCCATGAGCCTCATCCTCATCCACCACTGGAATAAGAGTGGGACCAGTCAGAGGGGCGGACAGCGCATGCTCGGCTCGACGACGCTGCACGGTTGGATAGAATCAGCCTGGTACTTGGAATCCCGTCAGGCCGAAAAGGAAAACAAAGCTGTAATCACGATGGAACGAGAATTCAGAGGAGCCGGGATGCCTCCCAAGATTGATATCTCCCTTGAGATGGGGGACATAGGAGAAGCTCATTATTCCACAGTGGTCTCGGAAACTTCAGTGATCACAATTGAAGAAGAGATTCTGACAACTCTAGATAGTAGTGAAGTTCCCCTCTCGATCGTGGCTATTGGAAGGAGAACGGGGCATTCTTCATCTCTTCTCAAGAGAACTCTTCAAGTAATGCTGAAAGACCAGAAAGTAGTGATGGATGGATCCAAATACGGGAGAATCAGTGGGAAGATTCGCGAAAAGGAAGAGAGCATATAAGGAGTTTTAGTGGGATACAAAGCGAGAACGTTTGAAGAATTCAAGCGAATCTTCTATTCCAGATTAAGACGAGTGACATCTGGATGTTTGGAATGGACCTTATCCTGTTATAAAGGGGGGTATGGTCAGATGGCCTCTGGCAAACGACAGGTCGGGGAGACCAAATGTAGTCGTATTGCATGGGTACTAAAACATGGTCCTGTTCCTCCTAGAATACTAGTCCTTCATAAGTGCGACAATCCTCCTTGTTGTGATGATGAACATTTATTTCTTGGAACTCCGAAGGATAATATTGTTGATTCTTTCAGAAAAGGTAGATCTGTTGGAAAGAAGGGAGAAGATAATCCCTGTGCAAGGTTAAGTGAAGTGGTCGTCAAACAAATAAGAAACAGTACCACCTCGTCTAAAGAATTGGCTCAGAGATTTGGGGTTGATCGAAAACATATCTCTAGAATTAGACGCAAGCTTCGATGGGGTCATCTATGAGTGGAAAATTCTCCAAACGCAAAGGATCCCGTGCAGAACGTCAGGCCTTCAAGACCCTCTCTATCTTACTAGGCTACGAGGTCAAGAGAAGACTTGGGGCAGCCAGATCCGGAGGGGATGATAGTGGAGACGTGCCTGGCTGGTCTATAGAAGTCAAACGAGTAGAGAAACTCAAAATCAAGAAATGGTGGAAACAGACAGTAGAACAATCAGAAAGATATAGAAGGAAGCCAGTCTTGATCTATCGACAGAGTAGGGAATCATGGAGAGCGGTGATTCGTGCGATGGACTTGAGACCGCGTATCCCTTATAATAATGATGGTGAAATTGTTACGATCTCTTTGGAGGAGTTTGCAACTCTGGTTCAGCTTCGGGCGCCGCACCGTCTCCCCTGAGACGGGGCATCTCCAGCGGGGAAGGGTTCGGCTTCGTACACCGCCTCGGCCCACCGGGAACGAGCACAGATTAGGGAAGCTACAGTTGTGGGAGACCCGGAATATCGGGAAACTAGCTGTAACTTATATGATCAGTCAGGGCTTCTTGAACTGATCTATCGCCCAGGTTGCACAGGTTTCAAGAGCGGCATCGGCTTGCTCGCCGCGTTGAAGGACTCCCGCAGTTCGATCAAGAAGTTTTGCCAGTGCTGCGTCCATTCATCGCTCAAGCTCGTCTGCTTGGAAGCAGAGTAGTCCAGTACCACCTTCGGCGGTTCCGGGAACGGGGGGCAAGACGCGGAAACTGGCAAGCTCCCGTTGCAGGCGCTTAACAGTAGCAGTGTGCTTAACGAGGAGAGCGTCCATCTTAGCTTTGTGTGCATCGTCGGCCTCCTTCTTGGCTAATTTCTGTGCGGTTATCTTCTCACGGGTACGAGCTTCCTGGGCTTCTCCCACTGCCTTGACTGCTATCTTGTATGAATCGAAACGTTCCTTCTCATCACTACAGCCTTTGATGTAAGCTCCTACAAGCAGAGCTCCAAGAAACAGCAAGATGTAGGGGTTCATCATGGAAGATATGTCCGCTTGCCGGATCCGGGAGGACGAGTTGTCAGATGAACCCAGCCGTTCGTGTGCCCTGGATCTTCTCGATACAGATCATGCTCCTCGAGCAACTCATCCGTGATCGCGGTGTCAAGTTCGTCGTTCGGATCATAGACGTCTACAGCACGACCCTCTTTGTGTGCCGAAGTTGTCTTGCCAGTAGTAGCTGTGGGCAAGCGAAAGCCCCCGTCACCAGCACCTCCCCGAGATCCAGAGATCGAGGTGCCAGTATCAGGATCCACTGGCCAGGTCCACCACGGGAACTCTTCGATCAGCATCTCGACAGTATTGAGCAATAACCTGGCGTTCGCCTTATGACTCTCCGTATGAGGCTTTGTTCCGAAGTACTGATCCAGAGTTATCACTTTCAGTCCTTTTTAGACGATTTCAGTGACCTTAAACAGCCTCTAGGTTGATTTCAGAATACTTAGGGTATATTGGGACTGTCACTGAATGTCCAAATAAAACCTAGAGGCCTCTACTGCCCAAATTCCAGCTCTTCTTCGGGTTCCCCGACGTCCAGACCCAGTTCAGGAGCCGTGGTAGGCGGTTTCTCACTTCTTCCGCTGATTCCCACAGTACTGGCCTTTGCCAGAGACATGGCTGCGACATTCTTTCCACCTGCGATAACGTACCCAACTTTGGAAAGTGCTCCCTTCAATCCTGCCTGAAGCTCGGGAGTGAGAGACTGAGCAGTCAGACCAGCTCGAAGAAGCTTAGCAGTCTCAGGATCGTACATGGCTTGCTTCGTCAGTTCCATGACCTGCCTCTGAGAAAAGAAGTTCAGCATCTGGGTTCCGAGCACGCCTCCGAAGTATGTATAACTTCCTCTGCCTGCCCCTGCGGCTCTCGCAGCAGCAAAGACCGACTGAGCCCCAACTCCCGTCTTGGCCTTGAGGGGATCTACTTCCACAGATGGAACACCCTCAGTCGAAAGAGGACTCACAGGGGTTCTCTCGATTCGAGCCACTGCCTGCTGGATGTCTTTCAGGTATGACATGTGCTCGGTAGCTTGTTTTGGACCCAAGGCCGCAGTGAAAACCTCCATTAGAGACTTCTCGTTCTCCGTCAGGAATTTCCCTAGCTTGGCTGGATCCACAGCCTTGAATTCTGTAGTAGCGATCAGGTTGTCGTCGAAGGCTCTATTCATCATTCTGGAAAATACAGCTGTTCTTCCCTCCTGGTTCATCTGCCCCAGAAGTTCTCTCATGGCCTTCGGATCTTTCATTGCAGCATTGAGAATCCCGTCTGGCTCATCAATCTTCAATAGACGAGAGAGTTTGCTTTTGGCAATGTCCCCCTGCTGATCGAATAGAATTTGGCGTTGTACTGAGATGGCATCTGCCGCAGATCCTGAATCTAGGAGTTTCTTCTTGAGATTGGGAAGTTCGTTCAGTGGAGCATCGAAGTCCTTGAGAAATTTCTGGTATTTCCCAGCATCAATCTGACCCGAACTATCAAGAACAGATTTACTGAATTTCTGAAGCACTCCATCCTCCAGAGCATTGACGGCTGCTGGGTGATCCCCGAACAGAGCTTTGAACTGACGAACAGGAGTGACCCCTCCTTTCTTGAAGTAGGCCTCGATGACTTTCTCATCCGGAATCCGGGGATCCCCGAGCGAGTTAAGAAGCTGCATCTTGAGATTCACCCCCCGTTCGAAACGAGGAACAAAATTTTCTCGGTAATGCTTGATGGCTGTCTTGTAGGAGTCGTTGAGATCCCCAAATCCTGTCTTCCCCATTTGGTCCATGGAAGCATCAATTGAGTTGCGAACCTGAAACAGGGACCTGAGACGGCGATTATTGACTCGATTGGAACTTAGTTCGACGGCGATGTCATCCCCGACAGCCTCTCGGAGAGCTTTGATTTCCTTGAAGTCCACAGCTGGTTCTGATCCCCCGAGGAAACGACCTTCTGTACTTCTGATAAACTTCTTCGTGACTTCGAGGTCCTTCGCCCGGATGATAACCGAGGGAACTGAATCCTTGTCGAATTTGAAGAGGGGATTCCGAGAGATCTCGTCAATCAGATCCAGAGTCTCCTTGGCATTGACTGTGGCCTTGTACTTGTCAGCAAGCCTATCCACCTCAGCAAAGTTTTCTCTCACTGCGACCCGTGCAAGTTTCTTCTCTCCAGTTCGGATAGCTCGAAGTTCTCTACCCACCTCCTCTGGTCTACGACCTCCGAGGTTAAGCGCCAAATCCTCCGCTTGATCATCTAGCTTGGAGATCTGCCTCTCGAGAGATCTGAGAGCAGTATCCCTGGCGGTTTTTGGTTGAGTTATGGCTCCCTCTAGGGATACTTGCGACGTCGGGATTTTCGTCTTCTCGCCATAAATCACCTCGCGGTTGGAAAGATCCATCTGGTAGCGTTCATTCAACGCTCCTCTTCCGGAAGTGGCGAGTCCCCGCTCGATGCTTCTGGATTCCGGCGTCCCGATTCGTTGTCCTACAGTATAGCGGAGACCTGGAAAGCGTTGTTCCAATCGGGCGGATTCATCAAGCTCTTTGCCCAACCGAAGAGGATCCATACTTTCAGCGGATCTTTCGATGGTTTTTTCAGAGAACCATCGGGCATAACGTTCTTTCAAGCCACCAGCAAAAGCTTTTGCTTTTTCCCTCGAAGCTCTATCCAAACCAAATCCAGCTACTTCTCGAGCAGCATCAACTCTACTAGCCAGGAGAGTAGGAGCAAGAGCTGGAGCGAGCTGAGTGAAGAATTGAGCTGTTGGGCTATTCGGAAAAGCTTCTTCCCCAACAATTTCACCAACTGCGGAAGTAGGACCACTTACTAATTGTGCAGCTTGCATCAAGCGGGATTGAGGGAGCAACATGAAGGGAAGCTGCAGAGAGGTATTCCCAATCACTTTAGATCCGAACTTCACTCCGGGAGAAGGAGGCTTCATTCCAGGTTCATATCCCAGAAGGCCTTGAATATCTTTGGAACCACCAGGAACTTCACCTACATTCATACCTCGAGCCGCCATGAACGGAAGTCCCATTATTCCTTGCTGAGGAGTCTTCAGCACCTCATTGATCAAGTCTATCGGGAGCCCGAGAAATCCACCCCAATACTTCTTGAGGTCATTGAGAATGAAATCCGAGGCTAGGACCTCGGGATCATAACGGGGGGTTACTCCGGTTCCGAGATACTTCTTGGCCGCCTCTGGGGGCTCCGAGATTTCCCCCGGCTTGGGCTTGTAGAATTCTTTGAAGACTTCTTCGGGGGTAGCCATTACTTCTCCTTGCCTTCTTTCCTTCGGTCACTACGTCGTTCTCTCCATTGACGAACTCCAGCTTCACCATGCATTTCTCGAATGGTTCTTTCGGTCGTAGCGGAATCCCAATTGTTGGACTTTGCTTCTTCAAGAATCTGATCTAGGGGGGGAACATCCTCTCCAGCTTTCGATGGCTTACCCAAATTGATTCCCTTACCTCCTTTGGGATTCAGAGAATACTGCTTGACCACTCGACCAGGAGACAAGTCAGGATACTCTGTGGTCAACTTGACATATCGTTCTTCGTGTTCTCGTTGAGTCCGATTCATCTCTTTGAAAGAGCGAGAAGCAATACCGTACATTTCATCCCTTACATCATCCGGGAGATTGTAGCCCTGAATAACCGAGGCGATGGCAGTTCCAATTCTCTCAGGAATGCTTCCGAGTTTCTGGAGCCGAAGGAAATCACCCTCGGTGATTCGAGTATCTTTAGGATCCAGAGCTTGAGCATAGGCATAGGCCAGTTGAAGATCCACGGCTGAGGAAGGTTCCTTCCCCTTGAGGGACTCTCTATGACGAACCACAGGAACAAAGTAATTTCTCATCACGACGAATTTTTTGGATCCGGTTTCGAATTCACCTCGAAGTTTTTCCTCGTTTCCGAAGGTTTGTTGTTCTCGTTGGTCAACTTTCACGTTTACATTCGTGCCTCCTCCACCAACTTCTCGAATCTGACCGGTATCGAGATTTTTCTGGACGGTCTTCCCACTAAGCGAATATGGTTCTCCCCACCTCTCCTTGGTGAGATTTTTCTCGAGAACCTTCTTGGAGACATCAGGAGGAACTAAACCTAGAGCAGCGAATTGGTCAGGCTTTCTTTCAATAGTGCGAAGCTCTCCCTCCGTCAGCTGCTGCTCATAAGGAAGAGTCTTGTTGAATTCACGAAGAAGTCCGAGATCCAAGAAAGTGTTTCCCTCTGGATCCTTCTTGATTCTTGACCTGATGGATTCAGGAACCTTATCAGGGGGAATCTTACCAATAGCTGAGAGCTTCTGATGAGCAGCAGGTAGATTGGCTCTATCCACCTGATCGTAAATGTTCTGGACCACCTCTTTGTTCTGGATCAACTTGAAGAATCTTTCCTCATCCCCACCAGTCACCTTCATGAGAGCCTTGACTGTATCGGGATCTTTGAAGAGCAGCATCATGGCGGTTTCCAGATCCGGATCTGAGAATTGAGCATAAGATCTAAAAGCTTCTCCAGCTCCAGGAGAAACTGTATCCATTTGCTTGGCGAGATTCCCAATAGCCGCTCCCCGCTTATCCGTGGGAATCTTCCGAAGAACCTTGAAGGCCTCATCAAACATTCCGTAAGTAGCCTTGAAAGCCTCCATCTCTGCCCGCTTCTTGCGCAGACCAAGTTCTTCTTCTTCAATCTTCTGAGCACGCAGTCTTGTGAACATGCTAGGCCGACCATGAAACCCAGCTCCAAAACCCTCGAGACTTAGCCCAAGACGCTGCATTCCTGACATCCCCTCACGAGGATCAAATCGATCTTCGAACTCGCGAGCTTTCGGAAGATCCATTCTGGGGGACTCAGTTCTCTCGGGAAGTCTCAGACCGGGATCTTGCTCAAGATCAAATCCTGGCATGACGCTCTCCTAGTTTACTATAGTCGACATAGAGGTAGCCGTTTGATCCCTTGACCACAGCCTCAGGATGTTCAAGAGCTACTTCTTGAGCAATCACTCCGACTTTCGGAATCGAGTCTCCTATGAAGTAAAAATCATAGAATCCAACTCCAGATTTGTGGAATCCTCTAAGCTTGATTTTCTCCTTGAATCTCAAGTCAGATGCCGCCATCATACTCCCGAGTCCCCCCAGTATGCTTCCATATTCCCCCAGGCTCATTCCAGTTTGTCTAACCGTTTGCCCTGAAGCTCCATAACGGGAAGCGGTCAGAGATCCCTGAAGAGCAAATGGATTTCCAGCAGATCCAATAAGACTGGATGAACTTCCAGTTCCAGCAAGGGCCAATTGTTGTCGGTTCATATCTGCCTGTTGTTTCAACTGAAGCTGGAAATCTCGAATCGCCTGATTCATATTCTGCTGGAATCCAGACACCTCACTCACGGTCTTCATTCGAGCCAGAGGATAATCCAACGCAGCTTGGGCTCCTGCAGCTCTTAATCCCTTTTCCAATCCCCCAAACATCCTTCCACCCTCTTCAGCAAGTTGGAATCCACGGTCCACGATGGGGGTATCAGTAGGACGTAGGCCGCGGGAGGGAGCCAGCTCCTCTCGGATTCGTTCGAGACCGAAATCCATGAATCGGTCAATATCAGTCTTTCCCGAGGCAATCTGCTTAGTAATAACGTCCTCGATGGTAGCAAGTTCTTCGGGAGAGGCTTTTCCTCCCCTACGAATCTGTTCGAGCTGCAGATTCAACAGCTCATCTTGAATCGGGCCAAGTCTCTTGGTACGCTCGAGTTCTTGCTTAATAAGGCCCGCCTGCTCTTCTGGAGTATAGATTTCATTGAGAATCTTTTGTTCCAGAGCCTGCCGTTCGAGAGCTGGACGCTGTAGCTCGAAGAGTTCGGCTTGTCGCTTGGACGTCTCTTGGAAAGCTGCGAGCTGAGCCTGAGAAAGCTGAGTGTTCGATGCCGCCAGAGCTGTTTCCTCTGCGGAAGGACCAGGAATGTTTATGGTAGTCTGCTGCTTCTTCCCGCTCTGACTAATAGCGAGTGCCCCAAGAGCAACAGCTCCAACCGCTAGGAATCCCATATCAATTTCCTCGATCGAACATTAAATCTTTGGTAAGAATGTTTCCTGTGGCAACTGAAGTAACTCCAAATTTCCTCTTTAGGAGTTTCTTGAAATCTTTTCTCTTGAATGAAACAAAGCCATAAGCGAATTGACAGCCAGAAGCTTTCAGAGAAGCAAAAGCCGCTATGAGGAGATCCCGAATCACCAAAGCCTTCTGATTCTTGGGAAGATCTGACAATACCGAGAGAAATTCCACACTTCCCACAGGTCTCCCGGCTGATACTTGGATCACCCCCAGAAGGTCAGATTCATCATGTGGTTCAATGACTCCAATCCAGTAAGGATACAATTGAGACCAATCTAGAGAATCCGGGAATTGATAGCCATTCGTCGTGAGTAAGTTCTTCACTTGCTCACCTTCATCATTCGTCACGAGTCGAACCAGGTAGGGATCTCGCTCGATCACGGTTTTGGAGTCGTACAGCTTCGAGGTGTCGAATCCAAAATCAACGAGCTTGTTCATCTGATCTCCCCATTACTCTTGGAGCGAGCTGTTTGAGTCAGGTGTTCTAATGCTCGATCAAGCTGGTCCTCCACATTCTTTACGCGTCTACGTCGTTCAACCGGAACCACATACTTGGCTCGACGGCGATCAGCAAAGATAGCTCTAAATCTTGTCAGCAGGTTATGTTCTGTTTTCATTGCTTTGCTTGATGGCTGAAGCCAGAGCGTCGAGGGCGAGAGCAAGCTTGATTTTCGCGTCGATGTCCTTGTCGTAACGCTCCATGATAAAGCGCAGAAGATAAAAGGCCACTACCCACCCAAGAGCCAGAGGTCCCCAGATCTTGATCAGATCAAGTGTTCCAGCATCCATCAGATTATTCTCGTTCTACGAATGCTTGCGCTTAACGTTAACGCCCGGTCACTGCCCTGACCATCGGGCCAGATGCCGTTCAGCGCGTACACTGGCAACCAACCAAAATCCTTGGCCCCAATATAGAAACCATAGTTTTTTATGGCGACCGATAGCCACGGCAGAATGAACAAGAAGCGATATACTTTGGAGGACGAGCGCTTGTGATCGAGCCAGCTACCTCCACCAGGAAGAGTAAAGATGAATTGCCCCCAACGCAGGCCGAGCACGATGCCGAATATTTGCGCCCCCGCTCCGGCCTCCTGGTGCCGGTCCTCGCTGTCGGCCCACAGCGCGTTGTGCGGTGTGCCGAGACGCAATTCGAGATCGAGTGCGTGTGGGTTCACGGCTGCGAGATCGCTGCTTTGAACAACCCCTTGCGGGCGGGAGACAGTTCCTCGTACCAGTCGAGCATGTCTTTCGGCGGTACGACAGGGGGCAACGGATCGGCAGGCTGCGGCGTGTTGCCAGCGGCTAACCACTTGTCGTAGTCCTGCCTGTCCATGTTGCGAGGATCGTTCGGGATGCTGGCTGAATCCGCGAGGCGGATGACGGTGTTGGAGTGCGTAAGTTTGTAGGTCATGGGTTAGAGTCTCGCTAGTACGTTTATGCGAGCATTCGTGGTCGCGTTTGCCAGAATTAGTACTGGATCGTTTGCCGCTCCAAAAGCGGCATGCGTAAAATCTATCCGGGCGTTTTGTAACCCAACCGCCGAACTTGCTATTGCAGAAACAACACCATTCGCGGTGCCTGTACTACAAATAAAATCCGACGCTGAGCTTAGAGATATAGTCGGTGCAACTCTTTTGGTTTGATAGAGAAACAAACAAGCACTATTTGTCGTGGAAGTTAATACTCCCGAGATGAACGCCTCGCCAATATCAGTCCCGCCAAATACTTCTGCGTAGCGTTTGCACAGCGCCTGTTCCTCGTTGAATGTCCGTCGCTCAAACTCCGTCGCCACGCTGCCTTTTTCGAGTTGCAGTT
>Ga0214473_10001678_pt1 | contig 28673 bp, 26 predicted proteins | sample RVTome_7_FD_203509 | JGI IMG/M metagenome (GOLD analysis project Ga0214473, IMG submission 203509) | Soil microbial communities from uranium-contaminated site in the Upper Colorado River Basin, Wyoming, United States - RVT98D197 | ecosystem: Environmental > Terrestrial > Soil > Contaminated >...
GATGAGGTCTCCCGGGCAGCAATGCCCCTGAAGGCCCGTGGTAGACTACCACGTCGATAGGCTGGAAGTGTAAGCGCGGCAACGCGTTAAGCTCACCAGTACTAATAGGCCGTGCGGCTTGACCCATTTCCTTATATTTTCTTTTTTTTATTTCTTGGTTTATAGTTTACAAGCGTACATTTTTTGCTATACTTTATGGGGGTAAATAAAGCAAATAATTGATTTATAAAAATCACAAGGAGCCCCAAAAGGATATGAGGGAAAAGGATATCTTCGAAGAAATAATCGACATGGGAAAGAGGCGGGGTGTCCTTACCTATGACGAGATCAACGAGGCATTACCTTCCGAATACTTCTCACCGGACGAGATCGAAGAGCTCATGGACCTCCTCCAGGACATGGGCGTCAAGGTCGTCGATGACGAAGGCGTAGCCGAAGAGATAGAGCCCGAAGAGGTCGAGGTCGAGGAGTACGAAAAGACCGAAGACCTTGTCCAGGCCTATTTCCACTCCATGGGCAATATCTCCATCCTCACCAAGGATGAAGAGACCGACCTGGCCAAACAGCTCGAACAGGGCAAGGCCATTATCAAGGACATAATCACGAAGCTCCCCCTCTTCAAAAAGATCGAGCAGGGCATAGACATAGAGGAAGAAGGCATCACCGAGGAGGAGAGGGCCGACGAGGCCGTGAACAAGACCGTGCTCCGGGTCGAGGAGATAATGGGCAAGGTCCGCGAGGTGGACAGGAGGCTGGGCAGGCACGGTTCGCTCCGCGACCTCCGGAAGAATATAAAGGAAAAGGCCAAAAAGGGCACGAACTCCCGGAAACTGGACGCGCTTTGCAAGGAAGTCCAGCAGGAATACAAAAAGATCGAGTCCGAGGTGGGCGTCAAGGTCGAGGTCTTGAAGGCCAACTGGGACCGCCTGGTGAAGGCCAACACCCTCGTCATGGACGCCAAAAACGAGCTCATAACCCGCAACCTCCGGCTTGTCGTGAACATAGCAAAAAACTACGTGGGCCGGGGACTTCCCCTCCTCGACCTCATACAGGAAGGCAATATCGGCCTCATGAAGGCCGTCGACAAGTTCAAGTACGAGAAGGGCTTCAAGTTCTCCACGTACGCCACGTGGTGGATACGGCAGGCCATAACACGCGCCCTCATAGACCAGACAAAGACGATCCGCGTGCCCGTGCACATGATGGAATTCTACAACAGGGTCACGAAGGCCTCGCGCGAGCTCACCCATGCCCTCGGGCGCGAGCCCACCAACGAGGAACTCGCGCAAAAACTCCTGGTCCCCGTGCGCAAGGTGGACGAGGTCTTCCGCGCCATACAGGACCCCATAGCCCTCCAGACCCCCATAGGGGACGAGGACACGGAGCTTGAGGATTTCATCGGGGACAAGAGCAGCCCCTCTCCCTATTCGGACGCCGAGAAGTCCGAGATATCCGAGCAGATACAGAATATCCTGAAGACCCTCACCCCCAAAGAGGAGAAGGTCATAAGGATGCGCTTCGGCATCGGCACCGACCGCGACCACACGCTCGAGGAAGTGGGAAGATACCTCTCAATCACCCGCGAAAGGGTAAGGCAGATAGAGGCCAAGGCGCTCCGGAAACTCAAGCACCCGAGCAGGCTCAGGGCATTAAAGAATTTGGGCTGATTGTAGGGCAGGTTTTGAAATACGAGGCCCGCGAGAAATCGCGGGCCTTTTTGCTGCTTGACAGAATAAATTTTTTTCCATAGGGTAAAATGAAAAAGAAGAGAGAAATGTCCTGAAGATCATCCGAAATCAATACGGCTCCACCGCGATGGAATACGCCCTTATCGGGGCCCTCGTATTTCTCGTGATCGTCATTGCCGTTACAGCCCTCTCGGATAAGGTGAAAGCTTTATTCGATTTGGTTGTTGCGGCGTTTCCGAACTGAACTCGGTTTAGCTCCTGAATTTAGATTAGAACCTATCTCAAAATTGATTTTCTATTCTTTTTGCGTCATTCCGGGCCTGACCCGGAATCCAGCGACTTTGCTGTTTATATATAAAAACAAAGACTTGGGAATTATCGATTTAAAAGCACTAACGTCGCTGGATGCCGGCTGGAGTTTACCCCGGCGCAGGCCGGGGCCGGGGCATGACTAATTTGAGATAGGTTCTAATTCTTTCTAATCCTTCTTGCAATCGGACCGCCACTATAAGTAATATCCTTTAATGAATAAGCTCCTGTTTCTGATATTCAGCACCATAGGGGGCGGTGTAGGATGGTGGATGGGGGCAAAGGTCGGCATCATGACCGGCTACGTCCTGAGCGTCATCGGAACGGGTATAGCCATTTATTTCTGGCGGGTCGTGGTCAGGAATTATCTGGAGTGAATGGCCTTGTTCCGAGCTTCTTATGCCTCAGGGACACCCAATCCTTGTAAGAGTGCCGTATTCGTATTCCGTGTCTATGGACAAATCAAAATAGTTCCGGTCATGGCCGATCGATTCGTACGTGCCGTTCAGCGTAGCCGCGCTCAATACTACATAAGTGGTCGAGGTCCACATGGCCTCGTCGTCTTTTCCGGCACTATTAACCGTCATGAGGACCGTGCCGCCGCACAGGAACAGAAATACGGATAAACATACGACTAATGCCTTCATTTTACTTACCCCCTTTAAGTTGATGAGGTTTTTATTTACGCAGATTTAAGAGGGCCTGTCAAGCGCAATAAATGGAGTAAAGAGCAAACAGCAATAAAGTGGTATAATCCTTCCATGTTCTACGAGGACGTCTTTAAGAAGCTTAACGAAAAACACGTTGATTATGTTGTAATCGGCGGGGTGGCGCTGGTGCTGCATGGGGTCGTAAGGCTTACAGCCGACCTCGACCTCGCAGTTGACCTTGAAGAAAAAAACCTGAAAAAGCTTATCTCTGTTATGGCGGAACTCGGTTATAAGCCTATCGCGCCGGTCAAACCCGAAGACCTCCTTGACCCCTCCATAAGAGAAAAATGGATCAGAGAAAAGAACATGCTGGCATTCGGGTTTCACCACCCTAAAAATCCAAGCCTTGTTGATATAATAATAAAAACACCCATTAAATATCGGGAACTGAAAAAGCATGCAGTTAAAATAAAGACGGGACATTTAAATGTGCCTGTCATTTCAGTCCAGGACCTGCTAAAAATAAAACAGCGCTCGGGCAGGCCCCAAGATTTAACGGATATAGAAGCACTCAGAAAGGTCAATAAGCGTGAAGGCTAAACCTTTTGTCCACCGGCTCACTAAGGAGCAGATCGAGCAGACGAGGCATTGGACTCCCGAGATGAAACTTCAATGGCTGGAAGAGGCCAACAACTTTATAAATAAGGCCCTCGGCATCGAAAGGCGGGCGGAATTTGACCCCCGCTTTAAAGTATTCCTGCCGAAGCCCCGCCGGAAAAAGAAGCTAAAAGAGTAGTCGCGCTCTTTCCTCGCGCCCCGTTTTGCACTATCCTGAAATCATGAAGAGATTCGTTTTTTGTTTTTCCATTCTAATGGGCCTCTTTTTTACTTCTCCCTTATATGCGGAGTCGGTGCGGTGCAACAATAAAATCATCTCGACCGGGGATTCGAGGTTCATCGTGCTCTCGCGCTGCGGGGAGCCGGCGGGCAGGGTGGAGTGGGAGGAGGAGATAAGCGAGTTCCTTAGCCCTTTTGAGAGGGTGAGCAGGTTCATATCCGTTGAGGAGTGGGTTTATAATTTCGGGCCGACCCGGTTCATCCGGGTGCTCCATTTCAGGGACGGGGTCTTGATAGACATCGAAACGAGGGATTACGGTTTCCCGAAAGGCGCCCGGCCCTCCTTCCCGTGCCGCGACGAGGCCGATATCCGGGACACGCAAACGGAAATTTTAATTAAATGCGGAGAGCCCTCTTTTAAGGAAGTGCGGGAGACGGAAACCGCAAGGAGGCTTGACGGCTTCCGGAGGCGAAGGGTCTTGATAAGGGTGGAGGAATGGTACTACAACTACGGCCCGGCATATTTTATAGATATACTCGTTTTTGAAAACGGCAGGCTCGTGAATATGCGGACGGGCGAGCAGGGATATTACTAAAAAAGTAGGCGATTATGAAAAAGGGATTTTTGATCGTTTTATTTCCGTTCTGGACTTCCCTATTTTTGCTTTCGCCGGTATTTGCCGGTTTTGAGCTGCCGTACGAAGTTTACAGAATAGACGAGCTTAAGGAGGCCCAAAAGAGGGCCAGGTCGATCAAGCAGCCGATAGTTTTCTTGTATTCGGATGAGGAAACAAACTGCGGGCTCACAACCGCGGCAAGCCTTGATGTCTTCGAGGAATTCAAAGACAGCCATATCATAATTTATGTTGATAAGACGGTCTGGGCAAAAATCCCGGCCCTTGTAAAAAAGGCGGTCAACTCTTCCGAGTCGGGCACTTTTATTCCAAAGAGCATTGTAGTGGACCCCGAGATAACCAGAGTCATCTCGGTTATCCCCTATAAGAGGGACCCAGACGAGAGGCTGGAACTCCTCCGCGCAGCCAAAGAAATGAGTTTGCGCTGATGGCAATGGAAGAGAAAGAGAAGCCGGGTCTGGAGAAGGCCACGTTTGCCGGCGGGTGCTTCTGGTGCATGGAGCCGCCCTATGACAAGCTTAAAGGCATTATATCCGTGCTGGTGGGCTATACCGGAGGGCACACGAAAAACCCCACCTACGAAGAGGTAAGCACCGGGACCACCGGTCACGCCGAAGTCGTGGAGATCACTTTTGACCCGAAAGCCATCACCTATGAAGAGATACTTGATGTTTTCTGGAAAAATATCGACCCCACTCAAAAAGGGGGCCAGTTCGCCGATATGGGAAATCAGTACCGGACGGCTATCTTCTATCATAACGAAGAGCAAAAAAGGGCGGCCCTTGCTTCTAAAGAGGCGCTCGAAAAATCCGGCAAGTTCAAAAAACCCATACTGATCGAGATTGTACCTGCGCAGGAATTCTACCCCGCCGAGGAGTACCATCAGAAATATTATCTAAAAAACCCCCTGCGCTACGGGGCATATAAAATAGGCTCGGGCAGAGAGGGTTTCCTTAAAGCATTGTGGGGAAACCTGAAAACAATCGAGGAAAAAGAAAAGAAGTGAACTCAAGCCGCACTCATTTCACTTTAAATGAAAAGGGCGGGGCCCAAGGGAACTCCCGCCCTTCCTTGAATTGGAAGGTTACTCTTTTATCCCCGTAACCGGGTCGCCCGTGTTCACCTGGCCGTTGCTCTTTCTGATGACGGCGGTCGAGGTCTCGTCCCGGGCGTCTATTATTTGCATAAGGGCGTTCACGTCCGGCCCTTTCAGGGAGACAAGGAGGTCCCCTACTTTCAGGTTGTCCATGGCCCCTTTGTCCAGGTAGACGAAATCCCCTTGCCCGGCAACGTCCCTCCCCTGCTTGAAGGCGACCACATACCCCCTCACATCGGGTTTTCCGCCGCCCTCGTCCCACATGGGGACCTGGGGCTCCGTATATTCGATAAGAGAGTGGCCTTTGGAAATCAGGTCAAAGCCCTTCACTATCCTGGCTTTTATCAGTTTGTCCGCCTCCATGACCTCGACGACCCCGACCGGATGCACGAGCCAGCCCATCGAATCATTACTCCGGGGGTGCCTTACGCGGGAAGATGTAATGATCATAAACTTGTCTCCCGGCTTAACGGGCCGCTCGAGATTGATGTAGAGATCATCCTCTATCATGACGAGCTCGCGCGGGCTTACGAAGGATTCGATTTCTCCCACCTTCGGGACCTCTTTTACGATGAACCCGCTCGATATCATCTCGTCCAGGGAGAAGAGGTAATCTACTTTTAGAGGCGTGATGAGTTCACCTTCGGGCAGAGGGGCTTCTGCCTTTGGGGCGGAGGGGGGCGGCGCCGCTTCGGGAGCGGCGGGCATGGGCGGGGCGGCCTCGGGGGCCATCTCAACAACCGGGGCCACGCCCACTTCCTTCTGTTTCAGAAGGCCCACCGGGAGCCTTATCTCCTGCCCCGGATATATCCTGTCCGGGTTTTTTATCCCTGGGTTTTCTTTCCAGATCATGGGCCACTGGAAGAAGTCCTTGAACTCCCTGCCCGAGATGTCCCACAGGGTGTCGCCTTTCTGCACCTCGTATGATTTGGTTTCGTATGTTTCGGCGCTCGACGGAGGTATGTAAAAAAGAATAAAGGTGAGCACAATCAAGGCGGAGGAAAATTTTTTCATAAAATCCGCTCCTTTCTGTGGTATAAACATAGCCCGAGGGGTAGGGAAGTGTCAAGTGGATGGCAGTACAAGTGTGTCTTGGGTCACATATTAGTAAGCTTATGCAGGGGGGCGGGGTGTTGCCGCCGCTCGCGAAATAACCGCTTCCATGTTTCTTTGTTTAATTGTACTTCCTTTTTTTTGAATTTCACACAATATTTGTCTGGTTTTACAGCCCCGGGATGTCGCTTTCCTGATTTCGCTCGCTCCCGGCAAGCACCCCGCCCCCTCCCAATCCTTGTCATTCCGGCTTGTCCGGCGTGTCGCAGAAGCCGGATATAAGAAGAAGGGCGGGGCATCCGTACAGAGCGGGAGCATGAGGAAAGCGGCGTAAAAAGATTTCAAAGAGAGCTGGTTGCCTTTACGACATGGAACGAAAAGCCTCAGAAAAACCAAAAAGGAGCAACTTGCCGCGTTTATGCACCCTCATCACATTTCAATGAGGTGGGCGGATGCCCCGTCCTTCTTCAGAATTTTGTTTGTTGATAAGAGGAGATTAGCTCTTTTTTTCCCGTCGAATGGCCTTTATGAGGAGGTTCCTTGACACCTCTTTCAGGAGTTCATCCTTTATGGGGCGGAGGGAATTTTCAAGGAGGATTCTGTCTTCTTCCGAAAGCGGCGGTTCCTCCCTGTCTATCTTTGGTCGTTTGGCCTTGAGGGACCTTTTGGCGGCGTGGCCCCCTGCCTTGAGTTTGATCTCTTTTATCCCCAGGCGTGCGAGTTTCTTAAGGATCTCATTCCTGTAGAAGCTTGCCTCCTGAAGCCAGAGCGGGGAGTCCACCGAGATATGCAGGGTGCTGCCGGAGAGGCGTTTGGGGAAGAGGTGATGGGCAAGGGGCTCGCCCAGAAGCTCGCCCCACCTCTCTCTTATGGAATTCTCTCTGACCGCGTCCTCGAGGCCAAGCTCTTTTACCAGTTTTTCAAGTCCGCGGCTTATCTTCTGCAAGGGGGTTTTTTACTGATAATTGCCTGTGCGCAGGCAGCGGGTGCAAATGTTGACCTTCCTTGTAGTGCCTTCGATGGTGAGCTTTTTCCGCTGTATATTGGGAAGGACCACTCTTTTCACCCTGTTATTGGCATGGCTCACATGATTGCCTACAACCCTTGATTTTCCGCATATTTCGCAGCGCGCCATCCTTCCGGGCCTCCTTTTCCCTTTATTTGATTAAAAAACGATTTTTATGATAACATTATCAATACGTTCGGCACAAGTCAACTTGCGGGAACTAAACAACTAATGGAAAAGAAAGTGAAAACGGGCAAAATGAGAATTCACGAGCTCGCAAAGGAGCTCTCTTTCGAAAACTCGAAATCCATACTCTCGGAACTCGAAAAGATGGGCATAAAGGGCAAGGTGGCCTCCTCGAGCATCGAGGAGGAGCTTGCGGAAAAAGTGAGAAGCATCTTCAAGGGGGCGGCCAAACCGGAAAAAGAAGCCCCGAGGGCGGCCCCCCGGGCGGAACCTGCGAAGGAAGCTCCAAAGGCAGCCGCACCCGCCCGTAAACCCGTCGCGCCTCCCAGGGAGAAAGAAAAGAAACCCTCCGGGGCCCGGCCTTTAAAGGAGAAGGCCCCTCCGCAGGTGGAGGAAGAGGTCACGGCTGCAAAGCCCGCTTCGGCGGATGAAGCCCCTCTCCCGGAAGAGCTTACGGAGCTCAAGGTCCCCGACCGTTTCAAGAAGGACATCGAGGCGGAACGGATGGAGAAGTTCAAGGCCAAGCCGGGGATGCAGAGGGCCTTTCAGGCGATAAGAAAAATAGAGCCGAGGAAATTCCACGACCCGAGGGCCGCCAAGAGGGGCATGAGAGGCAGGCCCCCCGTAAAGGAACAGAGGCTGATGCCACAGGTTACCGCGCCCCGCAAAAAGGTCTTGAAGATAATAGAGGGGGCCACAGTGAAGGAGTTCGCCGAGCTCATAGGGATGAAGGTCCCCGAAGTCATAAAGAAATTCCTCGATATGGGCTATATGCCCACGATCAACCAGCCCGTGGACATAGACGCGGCCATCCTTGTCGCGGAGTCGATGGGCATAAAACTGGAGAGCGCCACGGCGGAAGAAGAGCCCGCCCCCGAGGAGGTCGTGAGCGAAGAGACCGCCAACCTCGCACCGAGGGCCCCCGTTGTGACGATCATGGGCCACGTGGACCACGGCAAGACCACGCTCCTCGACGCCATCCGGAAGAGCCGGATAACCGAGAAGGAGGCGGGCGGGATCACCCAGCATATAGGCGCATACAGCGTCATACTCAACGAGAAGAAGATCGTGTTCCTCGATACCCCGGGCCACGAGGCATTCACCACTTTGAGGGCAAGGGGCGCAAAGGTCACGGACATAGTGATCCTTGTCGTCGCCGCCGATGACGGCGTGAAACCCCAGACCATAGAGGCTATCGACCACGCGCGCGCGGCCAATGTGCCTATAATCGTGGCCGTGAACAAGATAGACAAACCCGAGGCCAACATCCAGAGGGTGAGGGGGGAGCTTTCCGAGATGGGCCTTGTCCCCGAGGAATGGGGCGGCCAGAACATATTCGTCGAGATATCCGCGAAGCAGAAGATCGGGATCGATAACCTCCTCGAGATGATACTCCTCCAGGCCGAGATGCTCGAGGTCAAGGCCGACCCCGAGAAGATGGCCAAAGGCGTGGTGATAGAGTCACGGCTGGACAAGGGCAAAGGCCCGGTAGCCACACTCCTCATCCAGAACGGCACCCTTAAGGTCGGGGACGCCTTCCTCTGCGGCGTATTCGCCGGAAGGGTCAGGGCCATGACGGACGACGCGGGCCACAGGATCGAAAAAGCCGGCCCCTCGACGCCTATCGAGGTCATAGGCTTTAACTCCGTCCCCAATGCCGGAGACACTTTTGTCTCCATGGAGGACGAAAGGAAGGCGAGGCAGATCGCCTTCACAAGGCTCCAGAAGCAGAAGCAGAGCGAGGTCGCAACGGCCAAAAAACTTACACTGGACGAACTCTACACGAAGATAAAAGAGGGACAGGTCAAGGACCTGAACATCGTCATAAAGGGCGATGTGCAGGGCTCGGTCGAGGCCCTTAAGGGCGCCTTCGAGGCGGTCACGCACCCGGAAGTCAAGGTCAGGGTCATACATGCCTCCGTGGGCGGCATCAACGAGTCCGACGTGATGCTCGCAGCGGCCTCCGAGGCCATCATAATGGGCTTCAACGTGAGGCCGGAGACCAAGGCCCAGCAGACGGCCGAAAAAGAAGGCGTGGACATGAGGCTCTATAACATCATCTACGAGGCCGTGGACGACGTGAAGAAGGCCCTCGAGGGGATGCTCGAGCCCACGATAAAGGAAAAAGTCCTTGGAAGGGCCGAGGTGCGCCAGACCTTCCAGGTCTCCCGGCTCGGCACCATCGCGGGTTGTTATGTGATAAACGGGGTCATGAGCAGGGCGAGCGACGGAATCAGGGTCATAAGGGACAACATAGTGGTTTATGAAGGGCGCATAGGATCCTTGAAGAGGTTCAAAGAGGATGTTAAAGAGGTCCAGACGGGCTACGAGTGCGGGCTCATGGTGGAGAACTTCAACGACCTGAAGATCGGCGACATCATCGAGGACTTCGTGATGGAAAAGATAGCCACCAAGCTTTAAAAATTCGCTTAAGAAGCTAAAGGACTCCGGAAATGCTCCCCTACAAGCGCTCAAAACGGGTGGCCGACCTCCTCAAGGAAGAAATCTCGGAGATAATAATGAGGCGCCTCAAAGACCCCCGCCTCGGTTTTTTGACCGTGACCGACGTTTCCGTGACGGACGACCTCCGCCTTGCCCGCGTCTACGTGAGCATCCTCAAGGAAGAAGAAAAAAAACAGACGCTGGAAATACTCCAGGCCGGCAAGGGATTTATACGCTCGGAGCTTTCGAAGAGGTTAAGGATGAAAGTCACACCCGACCTCGAATTCCGCTTCGATACCTCCATCGAGTACGGGAGCAGGATAGAAAAGCTCCTGAAAGAAATTCAGAAAGGGCAGGGCGGGGATGAGCCTTCCTGAGGTCGTCTCCTATTTAAGAAAAGATGATAATTTCCTCCTCACGGGCCACGTAAACCCCGAGGGGGACGCCATAGGGTCCTCCCTTGCGCTGGCCGAGGCCCTCTCCGGCATTGGGAAAAAAACCGCGCTCTATTCGCGCGACCCCATCCCCGGGCTTTACAGGTTCCTGCCCGGATGGGAAGGCTTTTCGAGCGACCTGCCCCCCGGCCATATCCTTATCCTTATGGACTGCTCCCGGCGCGAGAGGGCCGGAATACCCGCCGGGGCCGCCTTCAGGAAGACGCTCGTTATAGACCATCACGAGACGGAATGCGAGCCGGGCTCGGTCTGCTTTATAGACTCCAGGAGCCCCGCTACGGGGATGCTCGTTTACGAGATAATAAAAAAATTGGACGTTGACTTAACGAAAAAAATGGCCATGAACCTCTACGCGGCCATATCCACCGATACGGGGATATTCAGGTACGACAACACCACCCCCGAGAGCCTCGATGCGGCGGCGGAGCTTGTGCGGGCCGGGGCGGAGCCCGCACTCATATCGGAAAAGGTTTATGAGACATGGACCAGGGAGAGGATGACCCTTTTGTGCCTCGGGCTGGGGAGCCTCGAGGTGAGGGACGGGATAGCCATTATGGCCGTCTCCCGGGAGATGTTCGAAAAGACCGGGACCACCATCGAGGACACGGAGCACTTCACAATATTTCCGAGGATGCTGAAGGACATAAAGGTGGCGGCCTTCATGACCGAGCTCGACCGGGGCGTTGTAAAGACGAGCCTCCGCTCCAAAGGAGACGTGAACGTGCGGGAGATCGCTGAGAAGTTCGGAGGGGGCGGACACAGGAGAGCATCGGGCTACAGGGTGAGCGCCTCGCTCCAAAGGGCCAAGGAGATGCTTTTTAAGGCAGCCGCCGAAGCTCTCCGCTCAAGGGGATAACGTAATATCCCGGAGAGACCTCGTACCGGGGGAGGGAATACTTCAGCAGCTCGTTTTCGGGAATCCCCTCTCCCCGGGGCATCACTTCCGCCGTAAGCCGGTAGAAGCCGTTTTTGATCGTCCCCTTTAGCTTCGCGTTTATATTCTCCCCCTCCATGGAAACCGATTTTAATATGACCTCTCCATTTGCGATCGCGAGGAGGCCGTTTGCCTCGTTTATGTTGAGGGGGGCACGGGAGATGTCTTTTAAGGTAAAACTCATGGCCCCGGCATCATTTTTCATGCTAAGGTCGCCCGAAAAGCTCCCGTGGGCCACCCCGGCAAGCACGGGGACCCCGGCGGTGTTTGCGTTTTCAATTCTGGCCGAAATGGCCCGGGACGAGAATTTCAAAGTGATCTCCCCATCCAGGGTCCCCTCCGATATGGTCCCGGAAAAAGGAATATTCACTTTTAAGAGGAAAAGAGAGAACGGGTTTATGCTCCCCTTTAACCGGTTTATCCGAATAAGCTCGGTCCCTTTTTGAAAAGCGATTACGTCATCTGCTTTGAAGGTGAGGAAAATGCCTTTTTCAAATCCGTTTACCTTTAGAGAGAGGTCTTGTTTTGCGGCCTCTTTCTCTATTAAATTTGGAATAAGCGAATCGGGTACCGCAAAGAGCCATACGAGAAGGGGCCCGATGAGGAGGGCCGCTGCCGCGATCAAGGCCCATTTTTTCATCTCTTTCTTGTGAGGGCGGCTGTGAGCCGGAGGTCGAGCGTATTGCCCGTAAAGGAGCGCTTTAGCTCCACCGTCTTAAGGGAGAGCATCATCGGCGCGTTCTCGAGCCTGTAGAGGACGTTTATGGCCTCATTCAGGGTGAGCTTTTTCATCGTGAGTTCCGCCTCCTCCTGGACGAGGCCTTCGGACTCCCTCGACCCGGCGGACTTCAGCGTGGCTATCTTCCCTTTAAGCCCCATGCCGGAGACGACCCCTTCGATGGGGGTCATTACGCCCCCCTGGGGGCTTAAGGCCGTAAGTCTCTCAAGCTCGTCGGCCTGGGCCTTCAAGGAAACATATTCGTCTTTTAACGCGTTGAATTCGGAAAAACTCATCTTTGTGCTTTCAAGGGCCCGCCCGGCTGACCTCTCTTTTGCAAGAAAGACGACGCCGAGGAGAAAGAGAAACAGAATTATCCCTGCCGTTATGAGGGTCTTTTTATTCAGCTCTTTCAGTTCCGGTATTTTTATCTTCATAATTTCAGGCTCAGCGTGAACGTGACCTTATCGGCCGAGGTCCTTGTCTCGACGACCTGGGCCTCGCTGAACTCGCCGGCCATCTCTCCCTTCAGGCCCTCGACCTCCGCTATCGAGGGGGCCTCCCCCCTTACGGTTATCCTCTCCCCCGTCATCTCTATTTCATTAAAGGTAATGGCCTCGGGCCTTTGCGCGGTAAGGCTTTTCATAATATCGAGGGCCGGGAGGCCGCTCAGGAACTTTTTTCTCTCGAGAAGCTCTCTTGTTTTTGCCTTGAGTATCGCGGAGGGCGATGCCCCGGCGGGCGGGTCCTGCCCCATCATCTGCCTGTAGGAGCGCCGCACATTGGAGTCGAGCCCCGCGCGTTCCCTGTTAAGCCCGTAAATTTTGAGCCCGAGCGTTGCCGAAAATAGAACAAGGATGAGCGCTGAAAGTATCGCAGAGAGTTTTAGCGAGCGCTTCAGCTCCTCTTTTTCCCTCGTGTAGGAAAGCTCTCCCCGCCTCAAGTTTATGAGAGGGTTGGCGATCTCCTGGCGGGCAAGGCTTATGCGCGCATCTCCCGCCGGTATATCGTGCCCCAGAAGGGCATCCTCCATGCCCTTGCCCGAGACCGATATGTCCCTTAGCTCAAGCGAGGTGATGACTCTGGGCTCCGCGTTAAAGGCCTTCATGGAATCGAGGACCTTTTTCAACGCGTTCTTTTCCGCATAAACAGCAGCCACCTTATGCGTGGTGTCCGTCTCCGAGACGGGATATGCGTCCATTACGATGTCTTCTATGTTTTTAAGCACCAGGCCTTCAAGCTCGAAGGGGAGGGCCTGCCTTATCTTGTCCATCTCTCCGAAGGGGAATTCGAGCATCCGGAAGTTGAGCATCGAAAGAGGAAGCGCGAGGTATGAATCGGCGAGCGCGGGAATAATTTCTTCGGGAGATATGGAAAAATCGTCCTTTAAGGCGAAATTGATTTCATGGACGAGCCTCTCTCCCTCAAATAAATAAACCGTTCCCCCGGTTCTGTCCTTTATATCGAAAAATCCGGTCACGCTCAGGACTCTCTCCAGTAAAGTATTCTTCCGTCCGTGTCCGTCACGGCCTCAATCATTTTCTTAATGCCGTTCTCCTCGGCCCTCGCCTTCAAATTATAGGCGCTGCTTTTTTCGGTTATAAGCTCCAAAAAGCCCGCAGTAATGGTCTCAAAACCGGGGACTTTCTGTAAATCGGACGCATATTTGAACGGCTGATGCTCTCTATACGTGAGTACCCGATTAGCCGTTTCCTCATCAATCTCTTCCGAAAGACTCATTAGGACGGGAACGCTTGCCGTATTTATATTTATACCCCCTTCTCCATATATTGTTATATAAGGTTCAAGTGTAGCATAAGCCGTCTGAGGTATGAAGAGCTTTAGCTCTGCCACGCTATCCAAGAGAGCATTTTTTGCGCCCTTCTCGTTGCCCAGGGGCATGGGGTTTGAGTCCCGGTCCATCCAGTCCGCGACCTTATCCGCGATAGCCTCATCCAGTTTAAGCGCCGCGAGGAGCCTTTTAAAGGACTTGTAATGGATTGTTTCAATAGTCCCATCTTGATTCAGCATATAATTCACATTGAACTTGCCGTTCTCGTCGTCTATCTTGAAAAAAAGCGTCACGTCCTCTTCGAGGGGTATTTCCATCTCCGGGGCTCCCGGCGTTATCACGCCCGAGCTTATCCCCTGCCTTAAAAGCCCGGAGGAACTCTCGATAAGGGACGAGCACTGGAGCGCCAGTTTCTCAAGCGTCCTTAAATTATTCAGCCCGTTCATGTTCACATAAATGCCGTAGGCGAAATCCACCACCATGGCCATGAGGAGGGCCACTATGAGGAGGACCAGCACGAGGACAAAGCCCTCTTCCTTCCTGTTTCGCCTGGATTTCACAAGACCTTTCCTATCCTTGGGGTAACTGTTTCGGTAAGCGTAAAGAGCCTGCCTTTAAAAGGTACTTTCAGTGTCACTCTTAAAGAGGAAGGCCCGGCGCCGGCCGAATAAGTCTTCACCCATTTCCCGCCGGAGTTGACCTCTACTATGAACTCATCTATTTCTTCGAGGAGCACAACGCTCCGGGCAGCCTGTCCATGTAAAAAACTCTCCTCCTTTTCGAGCCTTAAAAAGCCTTTATCCTCTTTAACGGAGTAGTCCATTTTTGAGAGTATGCCTCTTTTGGGCGAATAGGACTGAAAAGATATCCCCGAGGCCTGCTTGCCGAAGTACTCCTTGTCCCGGAGTTCGATGCCGCCTTTGACGGCCTCCAATTCCCTCCTCATCGCATCCATCACCTTCTGGGCCTCGTAAAGGCGGAGCATCGAGTCCCCGCCCTCTTCCCTCGCCCTGTCGGCGAGGAAGAAAGTCCCGTACAGCGCGCCCAGTATTACGGACGTAAGGAGCGCCGCGATAAGGACCTCTATGAATGTAAAACCCTTCTCGCTCATTTCCTTATCTCATTTTCTGAGGAACACTTTCAGGGTTGTCGCGTCCCGGCCCTTATTCACCGTAAGCACGAGGACCGCAAGACCGGGCACGGGCCCGTCCGTTATATCCGCCTCATAGCTGTAGTCCTCGAAGGGCGGGTCGAAATTTCCCCTGGCCCTCTGGGGCGCGGTCTTAAAATCCTTTATCTTTTGTTTGGCGAGCATGAGGCCCGTGCTCAGGCTCTCGTGCCTGTCCACTACCGAGAGGTGATAATTCACCGAATCGATGAGGGCAACGAGCAGCCCGCCCACGATGGCCAGCGCCACTATTACCTCGAGGAGCGTAAAGCCTTTACTCTTCCTCACTTACACTGACCCTCCCGCTCATTTCGCTCAAGTGGACTATGTACACGGATTCATCGTCGAGTATGCGCGCGGTGATGTCTTCCGGCGCTCCCTCGGGGCCGAAGAAGACCTGGAGGGTGCCTTCCCGCACCTCGCCCGTGGATGGGAGGGCGGCGTAATCGAGCCCTTCCAGTTCCATATCCTTTTTCCCTTCCGGGCCGTTCCAGCGCACGCTCTGCCCGTCCAAGTCGAAGGTTATGTCGTAAGCCTCTTTTCTCGCCATGGCCGAGTCGTTAAGCTCCCGGAGGACGGAGGCAAGCCTCTTCGCGCGCGAATCCGCGCTCCTTGTCTCCCTGATCCTGGGCACCGCGAGCGTAAAGAAAAGGGATATGATGAAGACGACCGCGAGGAGTTCGAGGAGGGTGAAGCCCCGGTCAGATCTACTTAAGCTCCCAGCTCTTGATGTCCCTGTCATAGCCATCTCCGCCCTCTTTGCCGTCGGCGCCTAAGCTCGAAAGGTCATAGTCGCCATTGAGCCCCGGCGAGATGTACACATAGGAGTTGTCCCACGGGTCGGCGGGGATTTTGCGCGCTTCGAGGTAGCCGCCCTCGCGGTAACGGGAAAGGACCTTGCCTGTAGACGGCTTTTCGACAAGGGCCTGAAGGCCCTGTTCAGTCGAGGGGTAAAAACCGTTGTCCATTTTGAAAAATTTAAGGCCCGTCTCAAGATTCCTTATCTGCACCTGGGCGTCGGCCACCTTGGCGTCATCCAGCTTGTCCATGATCTTCGGAGTCACAACCATTGCAAGAAGGCTCAGGATGGCTACTACTATCAGGATCTCAAGGAGCGTGAAGCCGCTTCTGTCTCTTCTTCTCTTCACTGCTCTATATTTTACTATTTTAAGGAGGGCAAATCCAAGTGACGAGGATAACAAAAAGAGAAAGAACAAGCCTTCCAGCGGATGTTTGAGGACGAATATGACCGGATATAACCCTGCTCTGGTTGCTGATTTGAGCCCTTCATGACCTCTTATAAGGTCCGCAAGAGGAGGGGAGAGCATGTAATAAACCTTTACGAGCATTCTTCCTGCCGTGCTCCTTAAAAGGACATCGTCCCGGAAGCGTTTAAGCGCAATAACTTCTTTGGCAAGCGGGCTCCCGAAAGCCGCCGTCGCTATGAAACAGCCCCCTCCGCCTCCTCCATTACCGCCGGGCGGGGTTGGTATGGTCTCTACATAGATGGATTCACCAACGAAATTTAAGGCCTTTATCCTATAAAAGTAAGTTGTACCCGCTTCGAGCCCGGTGTCGGTATAGGAGGTCTGGTCCCTCAGAGGCATTGTTATAATAGCAAAGTCCGTATCCGCCGTCCTTCGTTCAAGGACATATGAGTCCTCGTTGGGGTCGTCGGTCCAGGTCAATTGGGCCTCCGTGCCTGATAGTGTCCCTTTGAAATCCGCGGGCGGCGGAGGGAGGAAGCTCCGGAACATATTGAGCCTGCCCCCGGTAGCGGTGAGGCCCGTCATGGAAGGCAGAACATCCACTCCATTCAGGATAAGGCGCTTCATGTCGAGGGCGCTAATTAAAGGGAATTTCCCTTTTAAGAGGGCCGCCGCGCCTGATACGAGAGGCGCGGAAAAGGAAGTGCCGCTTCCGGAGATATAGGCGTTGGCATAGTCCGCCCCGATGCATTGTATTTCCACATTATCTATTAGGGCACCGTCACCCACGCTCGGGTCATCATTTGCGGCGAGCCTGAACCTCACATGGATGGGCTGTCCGTCATAGGCATCGATCGAATGGGAAATGCTTGTTTGGGCGAGGTCTGTCTGGAATTGCCCAAGATCGGACCAGTTCGTCCCGCCATCGGTTGATATCTCCACAAAGAGCGAGTCGCCGGCCCCCAGATCCAATATCAGTTGATAATTCAGGGAGCACCTGTCCCTGCCCGTGAGGTCCACGAGGGGGGTCCGCGCATAAGTATCAGTACCCGGAGCGTAAAGTGTCTCCGGGCTGTCCGAAAGCCTCCTTGAGCCCGCCGCATCCTCTACGCTCCAGCTGCCGGGAGGAGTCGTCTCCCACTTGGGATTGTCTAAGTTGCCGTCCTCGAAGTTATCAGAGAAACCTTCATCGATATTACTGCCCGTACTCAGAATGTTTTCCCCTGGTGCGGCAAGGTCAACGGTTATGAGGCCGTAATTGGAATTGAAAATGGAACCTTGTCTTACGTCGGAAAGATTGTCGTTCTCATTCGTGGAGGCCACAGATATTATGTTCGCGTTATCGAAGCTCGCCGGGTATTCGGGTTGTATGTCGTTGTTCCTACCCGAATTTCCCGCAGCGCAGGAGAAGAGGATATTGCCCGCATCTGCTATCACGCCTTTAAGGATGGGATCAAAGGTGCCTGTAAACCCGAAACTGCAATTCGCTATATGAGCGCCATTCTGCTTCGCATATTCGATAGCCTCTATAATTTGCGATACCGGCCCCGCTCCAAGATAGTCGAGTGCCTTAAGCGGCATGACCTGAACGCTGAAGGCCGCTCCGGCTATTCCCGTGGAGTTGTCCCCGGCTGCGCCGATAATTCCCGATATCACAGTCCCGTGTCCGTGGTCATCAAACGGGTCGTTATCGTCATTGATGAAATCCCATCCCCTAACGTCGTCAACAAATCCGTTGTTATCATCATCGAAATTGGGAATGCCGACAGCTTCTATAGAATTTATCCAGATATTCCCGGATAGGTCGGGATGGTTATAATCAACTCCCGTATCTATGACGGCTACGATAACGTTCGCAGCGCTCGTGTTCACCTCCCATGCCTCGGGCGCGTCCACGTCCGCATCCGAGGGCTGGTCCATATACCACTGCGCGTCAAAACGAGGGTCGTCGGGTACAAAACGGTCCTGATTTATTCTCACTATGTAATTGGGCTCGGCATACTCAACAAGCGGGTCGGCCTGGAACTCGCGTATGGCCTCCTCCACGCTTATGCCCTTTTTGAGTTTTATTTTTCTTATATTAAGGCCGGAGATTTTTTTCGCAAGGACGCCAAGCCTGCCCTCCGCATAAGGGACGGCCTCGCCCCTGTACTTTACGAGGACCTCTCCTTCCACGTATGGGAGGCCTTTATAAACATGGCCTTTTCCGGAGCCGGACAAAGTGTCCGCCTTTAAGGGGAGAAAAAGGAAAAGCCCTAAAAAAAAGATAAAGGCTGACGCCGAAAAAGAGTGATGTCTTTTGATCTCGGGGCTCCTTTCGGGGATGGTATCAGCTTCTTACAACCTTAACTTGCTATATGAGGCATGTCAAGACCCAGACCCTTTAGCTCTTTTATTTTATTATCTGGTTAAGCTCAAATATGGGCAGGAGCACGGCCATCACTATAAATCCCACGATGGCGCCCATAGCCAGAATCATTACCGGCTCTATCAGGGAGAGCGCCCTCTCGAGCCTTCTTTTAAAGTCCTCGTCATAAGAGAGCGCGGCTTTTTTCACCGACTCGGAGAGCTTTCCGCTCTTCTGGCCCGTGCCGAGGAGCTGGACAAAGACGGGCGGGAATTCCTTCAAGGACTGGGAAAGGTCCGCCCCCTCCGAGAGCTTCTGTCTCGCGTCGTGCACGGCCTCTTCAATTGCCAAGTTCCCGCTCGATGGTCCCGCAAGCTCAAGGGCCTTAACGACCGGAAGCCCCCCTTCGAGCAGGAAACCAAGCGCCCTCGTGAACCTGCTCAGAAAGAGGCTTTTAAGGACGCCCACTTTCATGAGCAGCCCGTCAACCCGGAGCCTTTCCTTTCTGTAATACTTCCTTGCCCCGTAAACGGCAAGGATGACAAGGATGAGGAGGACCCACCAGTAATTAATAAACAGATTGCTTATTCCTATAAGCACCTTGGTTACGAAGGGGAGGGCCTTTCCGGAATCCCTGAATATGCGGATTATCCTCGGCATGACGAAACCGAATATGAAAGAGAGGACCACCGCGCCTACGGCAAGCATGAATATGGGGTAGATAAGGGCGGACTTTACCTTTGCCTTTGTCTTCGCCTCCTCTTCCAGGAAATCTGCAAGGCTTTTAAGGACCATATCGAGCATGCCGCTCGCCTCTCCGGAGGCCACAAGCTTTGTGTAAAAATTCGGGAATACCGGATATTGTTCGAGGCTTCTCGAAAGGCTCATCCCCGAGGAGACATCGTCGGCCAGCTGGTGGAGGAGGTCCTTCCAGTGGCCGCGCATCTCGCCGGCAAGGCTTTTAAGCGCTTCGAGCATCGGCACGCCCGAGCCCACGAGGAGCGAAAGCTCTCTCGTCACGAAGGGAAGTTCTTTCGCCTCCGCCTTGGGGGCGGAACCCTTCTTCAGGGCAAGCTCGCGCGGATAGATGCCCTGCTCCTTCAAGAGCGAGGCCGCATGCCGCTCGTTGTCCGCGCTTATAACGCCCGAGGTCTCGCGCCCCGTGCCGGCATATGCCTTATATTTGAACGTCGGCATGCTCTTTCTGCGATACCCTCAAGATCTCCTCCGGAGTGGTCTGGCCCCGAGCCACTTTAATGAGGCCGTCCTCCCTGAGCGTCCTCATCCCCGAAGAAAGGGCGACCTCTTTTATGTTCCGGGCGTCCGCGCGGGCCGTGATGAGCCTGCGGATGTCGGCGCTTATGGGGAGAAGCTCGAATATGCCCGCCCTTCCGAGGTAACCCATACTGCCGCATTTTTCGCAGCCGGTCCCGCGGATGAGCTTTTTGATTATTTTCCTCTCCTCTCCTGAAAAAACCGCCTCGCTCCCGTTAGGCTCATATGCCGCGCCGCAATGGGGGCAGTTCAGGCGGATAAGCCTCTGGGCGAGCACCCCTATAAGGGACGAGGCCACAAGGAACGGTTCGACCCCGATATCTATAAGCCTTGTGAGAGCACTGGAGGCGTCGTTCGTATGGAGCGTGCTCAAGACGAGGTGGCCCGTAAGGGAGGCCTGGATGGCGATTTGGGCTGTCTCCAGGTCTCTTATCTCGCCCACCATTATCACGTCGGGGTCCTGCCTCACTATGGAGCGCAGGCCCGATGCGAACGTAAGCCCTACGCGGGGGTTTATCTGTATCTGTCCCATGCCCTTAAGCTCGTACTCGACGGGGTCTTCTATGGTTATGATGTTTTTTTCTTCCGTGTGTATCCTGTTGAGCGCGGCATAAAGGGTTGTCGTCTTTCCGCTGCCGGTGGGTCCCGTGACGAGTATTATCCCGTTTGACCGGAGGAGCATCTCTTCAAAGAGGGCCTTCGTGTCGGGCTCCATCCCGAGCCCGTCAAGCCCTATCAGGCCGCCTTTTCTGTGCAGCAGCCTGAGTACGGCCCTCTCACCGTGGATGGTCGGGATAAGCGAGACCCTGATGTCTATGTCCCGTCCGCCTATAAGGAGCCTTATCCTCCCGTCCTGCGGGAGCCGCCTTTCGGCAATGTCCAGGTTCGCCATTATCTTAATCCTGCTTATAAGGGCATCCTGAATTATTTTTGGCGGCATTAAGACCTTCCGGAGGATGCCGTCCACTCGGAGCCTCACCTCAAGCTCCTTCTCGAAGGGCTCTATATGTATGTCGCTCGCCCTCTCTTTTACGGCCTGCCTGAGGAGCGCGTTCAAGAGCCTTATGATGGGGGCTTCTTCGGTGAGTTCGAGGATGTCGCGGGGCCTCTCGAATTCCGTCGCTACGGAGGAGAGGTCCTCTTCCTTTATGTCTTCCATCACCTCTTTGGCGGAGCCCAACTGCCCGTAATACCTGTTGATGGCTTCCAGCACAAGCTCCGGGCTCCCCCACAGGGGTCTTGGTTTCAACGACATCTCCCTTGAAAGCTCGACGAGTGCCAGGAGGCCCTTTTCGTCGGCCACGGCGGCCATGAGTTCGCCGTCCGTCCTCTTCAAGGGCATAAGGAGGTTGCCTCTTGCAAAACCGTGCGGAACTCCCATGAGCAGGGCGAGTTCCACTTCCTCGTCCGTGATCTTTTTTACTTCTTCTCTCATGCTTCTTTACTTCCCGTCTATTCTTATAATGTAATTGGGCTCCGCGTATTGCACCTGGGGCAGGGCAGAAAATTCCTCCACGGCATCGGGGACGCTTCGCCCGTCCTTTATCTTAACAAGATATAGCCTGTCTTTGAGTTTTTTCAATACTTCGGCCTTGTTGAGCGCGATAATGCTCAGGGCCTCTTCCTCGGGGACGCCCTCTTTGAACTTGAGCAGCACTTCCCCGGTCTTGTATCCCTGTTTGGTCTCCTTGAACTCCGCCTCCTTCTTCTGGCTCAGATCGCGCATATCCTGGGCGGTCTTGATTACCTTGGGGCTTATGAACACAAGGAGATTGGTCTTCTGCTTTCTCAGCGACTTGAACTTGAAGAGATAGCCGAGCACGGGGATGTCCCCGAGGACGGGCACTTTAGTCACTACGTCCGTCATCGTTTCGGATATCAACCCGCCTATCACAATCGTATTTTCATTGTCCACAGTCACGGTTGTCTTTGTAGAACGCAGCGTGGTCGTGGGCCCCACTGTGGTAAGGACGGCCGTAGGGTCCGTACCCGCCGGAGAGGGCTGCACCGCCGAAATCTCCTGATAGATATCGAGCATTACGGAATCGCCTTCACTTATATGGGGAGTAATCCTCAGCTTTATTCCCACATCCCTCCGCTCCACGGCGGTGGTGAGGCTTCCCGCTTGAAGCGAACTGGTGCCCGTAACGAAGGGGACGTTCTGGCCGACTACTATTTCCGCTTCCTGGTTGTCAGATGTTAGTATCTGTGGCGTGGAGAGCACGTTCACGGCGTTCCTGAATTCGCTCAGGCTGAAGAGGGCGGCAAACCCGGGCACGGTCAGGTCGGTCGTAAAGGGGTTCCCCGAAGAGTCTATCCTCGTGACCGTGACGTCAAAGAAATTGCCGAGCCCCCCCAGTGTGAGCCCCGAGAGCCCGTTTATTATGTTCAGGACCGAATTGGAATCGATTGTGCCCACGCCGCCCACGACCACAGGTTCGCCGTCCTTAAAGGCCGTGGCCCTCCATTTTGTCCCGAGGTCCCGGAGGTTATCGAGGGATGCCTCCACGATCATGGCCTCCACGAAGACCTGACGCCTCGGCCTGTCGAGTTTCTGTATTATGTTCATAAGGGTTTGGTAATCGGCCTGGGATGCGAGTATGACGAGCGAGTTCGTGGCCTTGTCCGGGGTGACGCTTATTTGCAAAGTAGACCCGGCGGCGGCCTGTTGCTGCCCAGGCTGGACGGCAGGCGCCCCAGGGGCTGCGGCCCTCTGCTGGGGGAGCCTTCCGCCGCTGATAAGGGCCTGAATGGTCCTCGCCAGGTCTTCCGCATTGGCGTGCTCCAGGAAATACACGTTTATGCCCCCCTGGACCTCCGCGCCCGGCACATCGAGGCGTTCTATCATCCTTTTTATCCGCTCTTTTTCCGCCGTGCTGCCGATCAGGATAAGGGCGTTAAGCCTCGGCTCCGGTATCACCCTCGGCCCTCCTGCACGGGCCCTTTCGCCGGGGGCCTGTTGCTGCTGCTGGGCAAAGCCCTCGTTTATGATGCGCGCAAGGTCATCGGCGGAAGAATGTTTCAAGCCGACTATCTCGATGTCCTCGGCCACGGGCTCGGCGTCTATGATGTCCAGTATGTCCGTGATCTTTTCGATATTGAGCGCCGTGTCTATGATCATGATGTAATTTCCCTGCGCGAACGGGGCGATGTAGCCGTCCTTCGAGACAAGCGGCGTGAGAAACCTCACGGCCTCCTCCGGCGCGATGTATTCAAGCCGGATGAGCTGTATCATATAGGCCTCGTTTATCGTTGTCTGGAGGGGGAGACCTTTCTGGCGGGCCTCCGACGTGGGCACAATCTTGAAGGCGTTCCCCGCGGGGACGAGCGTGAACCCTTTAAGTTCGAGGACGGAGCTGAAGAGGTCGAAAGTGTCTTCCTTCGTAAGGCCCTCGGGGGCTATGATGGTTATCTTGCCTTTAAGCCGATCGTCGAAGATTAGGTTCACGCCGGTGGTGTCGCTTATGAACTTGGCGAAGCTCGCGAGTTCCACGTCCACGAAATTGATGCTTATCTTCGAGGGTTTTCCGGCTGGTTGTTTCTTTTTTTCCTGGGCATAAAGGCCGGCCTGAAAAAGCAGGATGAAGGCAAGGATGAAGACAAGCGGCACCATCATCGTCAACGATCTTGGGGCTCTCTGTTTCATATCCCGTCCTTATTTAGCGGATTTCGTAAGTATAGGTTTGCTTCTGGCCGTGCCTCTGGATGTCGAGTTCCACCCTGTCCATTCCCTTAAGCGCGGCAAAGGCCCTGAGGGCCGCGTCCGGCCCCGAAATTTCCATCTGGTTTATCCTTAAAAGCACGTCGCCGTTTTTTATGCCGAGCTGGTCGAAGACACCTCTGGGCTTTACCTCGCTCACGACAAAGCCCTGCTGCCTGCCTGCCGAGAAATTGGGCAGAAGGCGAGCGTGAGTAAGTATCCCCGAAGGGTTTTGCAGGGCCTCATCAAGGGCTGTTTTATCCAAAACATAGGAGCTTTTGGAGGTCTCCTTTGCGAAACGGGGCTCGCCCGGAGAGGCCTGGGTGGAAGACTGGAAGGAGGCGGCAGGCTGGCCTTCCCCTTCCTTTATCATCATGAGGTCTTTTAAAGGAAGCTTCGAAGAGACTCCTTCAGGGGAAAGGATTATCGCATGGTTCTTTCTCAGAGACGCCAGCTTCCCCACCCCGGGGATCGACTCTCCCACCCGGTATACCTCTTCTTTGGAATCCCTGAGTATTACGGCATAACCGAGCGCCCCGGAAACCGTGCCGATAAGGCTCACCTCGGCGGATGGGAGGGCTTCCCCGCCGGTAATTTCTCCTCCGAGAGCTTTAAGCTCGGAAGAGGGAAACCCGAAGACATTGTTTTTCGTGAGGGAGGCGTATTCGGTGAGTTCGGGGGTCTTTTGGGGGACCTGGGCCGGGGCCTGGGCCCCTTTTGCGGCCGGGGCCTCTTTTACGGCAGTCTCCGAAATGGCGAGCCCAAATAGTGTCCTTGTAAAAAAAAGAACCGAAATCGCTAAAAGGAGCAAGAGAAGGAAATTCAGGGCCCTTTCAGGGCGGATTTTTCTCATTCAATAAACATAACAAATGCCGGAAATCTTGTCAAAAAAAGGCTTTCTTAACATCCCTTTATTTCCCCCTTCACGCTCATCCGGTATCCGGAGAAAAGGCGCCAATCACCACGAGGTCGTACTGCATCCCGGAGGGACCTAATACACACATATTATTGCAGGGCGCCTTATTCCAGTATCAGATTATCCGGGATGACCGTGCCGCCGTTGATGGTCAGGGTCCCGTTGAGTTTTATCTTCTCCAGGGTTATTGTTCCGTAGCTGTTGGTCATGTTTCCGTTAATGGTCGTGTACGAGGGATTGTCCGTAAAATCGCAGTCATATCCGCCCCTTAACGAGACCGATTTGGTCTCGTTAAAGGCAAGGTCCTCAGTCTCGATAAGGGTACCCTTTATAACCTGCAGGATAGAACCATCGTAAGCCATATGATATGCATTTTGAATGAATTCGTAATTATACGGGTTTCCCGAAATCCTGACCTGTCCGTGAACATATGGAACTAATGATATCTGGTCTGTACGGGAAGCTGAATCCATAACTTGCACGGTAAAATTAAGGCTGCCGACGAAGAAGGGGGAGCCGGAAATCTCGCCGGTTGAGCTGTCCAATGTAAGCCCTTCCGGCATGCTGCCTGATACGATTGACCAGGTATAGGGCGGCGTGCCGCCTGCCACGGCCAGCATTATATTCATATTAGAACAGACAAAGAATGGAGCATTATCGTATGCAAGCTGAATCTCCGGAGGAGCGCCAATATCGGCAACGGTAATAGACAGGGCTTTGTCGGTTGTTGTTGCGTTTGCATCGGTTGCCCGCGACGTGAAGTAATAAGTCCCCGTGGCGCCGGGAGTGCCGGAAATCTCCCCGGTTGAGCCGTTAAGCGCAAGGCCCGGCGGCAGGCTGCCCGAAACAGTAGACCACGAATAAGGAGCCAGTCCGCCTGTGGCCGAGAGCGTCTCGCTGTAAGGAACACCTATCGTACCCGAAGGGAGAAATGATGTGGTTATGCTGAGCGGTTCATAAACAGTGATGGACAGAGCTTTATCGGCTGTAGTTGCGTTCGCATCGGTTACCCGTGCAGTAAAATTATAAGTGCCCGCGGCGGTCGGGGTGCCGGAAATCTCCCCGGTTGAGCTGTTAAGCGAAAGGTTCGGCGGCAGGGCGCCTGAACCGATTGACCACGAATAAGGCGGCACCCCTCCGTCTGCAGCGAGTGTCTGACTGTAGGCAACGCCGCTTATACCGGCGGGCAGAGAAGAAGTGATGATGCTCAAAGGCCCATTAACTGAGATTGAAAGGTCCTTCGAAGCTGTATCGGAAGCGGCATCGGTCGCCTGCGCAGTGAAATTGAAAGTGCCTGTTTCAGTGGGGGAGCCGGAAATCTCGCCGGTTGCGCCGTTGAGTGCCAGGCCGTACGGGAGGCCGCCTGACACTATCGACCAGGCATAAGGCGGCGAGCCGCCCAGGGCGATAAGAGTCTGGCTGTAAGGGATATTTACGGCTCCGATAAGTAAAGACGTATTTACTATATAAAAGTGATCGATGTATTTGATAATCAGGAAACCATTGTCATATCCTGCCACATAGATATTGCCGTTTTCCTCTGCTGTTATGGCATAGGCATAGTCATTATCGCCTGAATCGTATATTTTAACTCCCTCGTCAACGCCTTCCGGGCTGTACTTAATGGTGAGGGCGTCATAATTCAGGCCGTTCCATGAGGAACCGGTTACGTAGATATTGTTTTCATATACAGCTATTCCTTCGGCGTAATCGTCCCCGTTGCCGGAGTAAATTCTATTCCAGAGGGCCTCGCCGTTTGAATCGTATTTGACGGTCAGGTAATCATAATATTTTCCATTATAAAAGGAGCCCGTCACATAGACGTTGCCGCCGGCGTCGACAGCTACGCCTGTGGCGTAATCTTCGTCTCCGCTGTCGTAAATGGCGGTCCACAACGCGTTGCCGTCCTGGTCTGCCTTAATGGTTACAAAGTCGCCGGGATTCGAGCGACTCCATTGGACGCCTGACATATAAATATTGTTTTCTCCGTCTACGGCTATGCCAAATGCCAACTCAGCGCGCCCCGCATCGAAGGTCTTGTCCCATATCATAGCGCCTGCCGTGTCGTATTTTATGGTGAGAATATTATTCTGGGAACCCTGCTTCGGACCGGCAAACGTGCTGCCGGCGACATAGATATAACCGCTGCCGTCCGCAGCAACGCCGCGTGCATAATCATTAATGCCGCTGTCGTAGGTTTTTGTCCAGAGCACATTTCCCGACGGATCGTATTTGACGGTGAGGACATCGTAATTCGACCCGTTATAGGAATATCCCGCCACATAAATATTGCCGCTGCCGTCAACGGCTATGCCTCTGGCGAAATCATTATTCCCGCTGTTATAGGTTTGGGCCCAGAGCACATTGCCCGACGAGTCGTATTTGACGGTGAGGTAATCCGTGGCATAGTATGTGCCGAGGGTCCCGGTTACATATACATTGCCGCTCCCGTCTGCCGCCACGGCTTGCGCTACTCCCCCGGAGCTGTCGTAAGTTTTTGCCCATAACGCGTCGAGGCCATTTTCATTGTATATGGTAATCGACAGATCTTTTGTCGATGTCGTCTGATACGATTCCGTCACCAGGACGGTAAAGCTGGATTTACCGGTTATTGTCGGCGTTCCTGAAATCTCGCCGGTTGAGCTGTTGAGGGTCAAACCGGGGGGGAGGCTGCCCGAACTGATAGCCCAGGTATAAGGCGGCAGTCCGCCCGTGGCGGAAAGCGTCTCGCTGTAGGGCACGCCGACCGGCCTCGTTGGCAGGAAGCCGGTAGTTATGGATAATGGGGGGATGACGATTATTTCTGTCCCGATGGGGGAGGAAAACGTCAGTCTTTCGACATCTCTCGCGGGAGTCCATGCCGCGCTGAATATTCCGTCACCGGCGGCAAGGTCGGGAGCAATTCCGTTGTCGTAGAGGTTGACGACCTCTCCTCCGGAGAAGGTGACCGTCACCGGCCCCACGGGAAGCTCGCAGTTGATGCTCAGCACCGCCAGGGTTTCGGGGACGCCGACAGTTAGCGACTCCGGCGCTTTCAGGATGGCCAAAAGGGGGCTGTCCGCGCAGGCAAGGGAGCCATAGGCGTTTATGCGCCTGCCGGTGATTGTTATGCCGTCCAGGGAGGAAATATTGTCCCCGCCCGAGAGGATGAGATTCCTTATGTCAATCCAATCGTATGCGGGATCCGAGGCCTTAAGAAGCGCGGCCAGGCCGCTCACATGGGGGGTGGCCATCGAGGTGCCATTCCAGCTATCGTAATTGTTCCCCGGAAGCGAGCTGAGGATGCTTACCCCCGGCGCGCCCACGTGGACGGACCTCCTCCCGTATTCCGAAAAACTTGCCAGGGCATCGTTATGGTCGGTCGCGGCAATCGAGAGGAGGTTAGGGAGGTAATAATTTGCCGGGTAGGACGGGTAAGAGTCATTGTCCGCACCTGCATTTCCTGCGGCGGCCATGAATAGTATCTCCCTCTGAGCGTTGATCGCGTCATAGAGGGACTGTGAGTAACACTCGCTCCACCCCCCGCATCCCCAGCTGTTGCTCGTGGCAATGACGTTTACTCCTCTGTCTTTGAGCCCCTTTATATACTCAAGGCATTCCACGGCATCAGCTATATACCCGGAGCCGCCCGAGCTCAGAAATTTGCAGCCCATAATCTGTACATCCCAGTTCACGCCCGCAACCCCGATTCCGTTATCGCCAACCCCGCCTATCGTCCCCGAAACGTGCGTCCCGTGCCCGTGGTCGTCCATCGGGTCACTATCGCCGTTTATGGCATCGATTCCATATATGTCATCTATATGCCCGTTCCCGTCATCATCTATGCCGTTTCCGGCTATCTCCCCCAGGTTCACCCACATATTAGCGGAGAGGTCCTCGTGCGTATAATCGACCCCCGTATCTATCACGGCAACCACGACATCGCTGCTTCCCGTGGCAATATCCCACGCCTCGAGGGCGTCGATATCGGCATCGGCGGTGCCGCCCGTCTGCCCGGTGTTGTGAAGTCCCCACAGCTCCCCAAAGCGAGGGTCGTTTGGGGTGGCGAGGATGCTTACGATGAAATTCGGCTCGGCATATTCCACATCGGGCTCGGCGCTGTAGAGCGCAACCGCCTCCTCTACTGCCATTCCCTTTTTGAGCTTTACATTCTGGATTCTTAGTGAAGGGAATTCTTTTATCTTTTTCGAGCCGTGCTTTTTATGAAGGCGATCTTTTTTCTCTTCAGAAGTATTGGGCCTGAATTTGACAAGAAGCT
>Ga0214473_10001679_pt1 | contig 28635 bp, 27 predicted proteins | sample RVTome_7_FD_203509 | JGI IMG/M metagenome (GOLD analysis project Ga0214473, IMG submission 203509) | Soil microbial communities from uranium-contaminated site in the Upper Colorado River Basin, Wyoming, United States - RVT98D197 | ecosystem: Environmental > Terrestrial > Soil > Contaminated >...
TGCCCGAACCGCTCGGTCCCTCGAGCAGCACCGTGCTGCCGCTGGCCGCGATGTCCGGCAGGATGGCAAAGATCTTCTGGAAAGCCTCGCTCCGGCCGATGATGTCTTCGAAGGTGTAGCGTCCTTCGATCTCCCGCTTGAGCTGTTCGATGGCGGACAGGTCACGGAACGACTCCACCGCACCGATCACGGTGCCGTCCTGGGCCCGCAGCAGCGCGCTGCTCACGCTGATCGGCACCGAGCGCCCCTGACGGTGGAGGATGCGGGCGGGTTGATCAATGATCTCCGTGCCCGTCTCCAGCGTCCGCCGGATAGCACATCCCCGCCCGCAGATGTCGGCGTGGAACACCTCGGAGCAGCGCCGCCCCACCGCCTCATCCCTGCTCACGCCCGTGATCCGTTCGGCGGCCGCATTGAACGAAGTGATACGCCAGTTGCCGTCCACCGTGAAGACGCCGTCCGCCACGCAACTGAGCACCGCCTGGGAGAAGCCGGGCTCCTGGCTTATATCCATGATTTCCTCCCCATCCCCTCGGCTCGCCTCCGGCGCCAGTGACGAGGCGCTAGTGCATCTCCCACTCGATGAACGGCTCCTTCACGTCGACCATGGCGTTGACGATCAACTCCACCAGGCCGCCATAGGTGATGCCGCTCTTCTCGAGCACGCCGTAGTACTGGAACATGTCCCGGAACTGCCCCTTACAATTCGAACAGGGCGCGCAGAGGTACTTCTTCACCTCGGGACCCGGTTGATCGGCGAAGGCGTCCAGGATCTGCCTGAACTTCACCCGTCCCGCCACGCTGATGCGCCAGTCGGCGAAGTTGTTTCCCGACATGACGGCGAAGCCACTCCCTCCACCGCAGCAGTAGTTGTCCACGCCGTGGGGCGTCATTTCCCTGAACTGCGGGCAGAGATGGCGTAGGATACGGCGCTGCGGCTCCACGATGCCCAGGTTGCGAACGATGTTGCAGGGGTCGTGGAGCGTCACCGGAAAGTCGTTCTTCGACGGGTCGAACTCGATCTTGCCGCTGAAGACGATGTCCTCGAGGAGGGCCATGCAGCTCTCGCGCGGCACGTTCATGGGGCCCACGAGGATGCGGTCCGCGATGGTCATGAGCGCCTTGTGCTGATGGCCGCACTCCCCCATCACCATCTTGCGGACCTTCAGCTTGCGGGCCGTCTCCGCGTGGCGCAGGGCAATGCGGGCCAGCTGCACGTCGTCGTAGAAGAGGCCGTAATTGACTCCGTCGTACCCGATGTCGTCCGAGGACAGCGTCCAGTCGATGCCGGCGGCATCGAGCAGGATGGCGAACGCGGCGGGATTCTCCGGCCACGCCAGGATCTCACCGGCGTTGTGGATGAGCAGGACGTCGGCACCTTCCCTGTCCCACGGGGAATGCACCTCCAACCCGGTCTCCTCCGATACGTCCTCGTCGATGAACTCCATGTTGTCCTTCACCACCACCACGTTCATGCCCGTGGAGGAGCCCACCTCGAGTTGCAGCACCGTGCCCTTCTCATGCAGCTCGCGGGGCGCCCAGCCCAGCTCCTGGCTGAAGAGCTTGCGCAGTTCGTGGGTAATGAGGCCGTTGTCGATGCCGATCGGGCAGGCCTGCGCGCAACGGCGGCAGAGCGTGCATCGGTAGCACAGCTCGTAGAGGCGGGTGATGGTGGTCCAGTTCAACTCTACGTGCCCGTCCGTCAGCCAGGCTGTGAAGCGCCCCCCCGGACGGGCGTGCTCGGCCACCAGCCGGCGCCACACCTCGGACCGGTAGGTGGGGCGGTATATCTCGTTCTGGCCGCTGGCCATGAAGACGGGGCAGGCCTCACTGCAGCTCTGGCACCGAACGCAGTATTCCAGCGACAGCGTGAGGGGCTGCAGGAAGGTCCAGTTGGCGTCCGCATCGAGCAGCTTGCGGAGTCCTGCCACGAACCGGTCCACGTAGGCCCGCTCCTCCACCTCGTCACGCGGGTGAGGCAGCCCCGCGGCCACCACACCGTCCAGGTTGCACACCATGGCGGCCCGTGCGGCCGGGGTGAGCTCCTTCCACGCGGGCTGGTCATCCGGACCGTCGTAGGGGGCCGGCAGCGGGGCCAGGTCGCTCAGGCTCACCGGGGAGAGCAGCGCCTGGCCATTGCGGCCGATGTCACGGATGCGGGTATGCGCGTTCATGAGCTCTTCTCCTCCGTGGCAACGCTCGCCCAGCTTCGCTTACCGTCCCCGCCTATGTGCGCCGCGGACCAGCTCACCGGGCGCTGCAGTTGGAGCTCCATTTCGCGCTCCAGCGCCGAGCCCGCTCGCATCGGTTCGTCATCCCAGCGTACCTGGTGGTACGTGAAGTACTTGGCCACGAAATGCATCATCCGGCTGTACGGCAGCCATCCCAGGAACACGGCCACCGCCAGGACATGCGCGGCCAGGGCAGTGGGGAGCGCCGCGCCCGCGTCGGCCGTCAGGACGGCCAGGCCGGCCCCGCGCAGCTCGGCAATGAAGCCCGGCGTGGCCACGGCGGCAGCGCCCGTGGCGAAGACCGCGAGTGCCAGGATCAGGTTGAGGAAGGATTCGGGGGTGCTGTAGGCCCGCAGGTGCGGGTCCCCGCCGCGCTTCGCGAGGAGCCCGAGCGTGCCCACCAGGCCGAGTCCGTGTCCGATGGCCGCCAGCGCGAGCGGCGCCACCGCCCACGCCCCCGTGCCCGCCCGCGCCCAGCCTGCGAGTCCGAGTCCCTCGGCCATGACCAGGAGCCCGCCGGCGCCGATGAGCAGGTAGAAGCCCAGGTGGAAGGGGAAGGACACCCACCAGAGCGACCGGTTTTGCTCGTGCAGCGCCTTCAGGAAGAGGATCTCCTGCCCCATGTAAGCCAGTTCGCTGAGGAGCGATTTCTCCCGCGGCTTTGTCCACCAGTCCAGCTCCTCGAAATACGAGCCGCCATAGGCCGCCTTGCCCTTCTCGTGGGGCACCGGGGCCAGCTCCCAGCGCAGGTGGACCGGCATGCGTGCCAGCCGCACGGAACGGAAGGCGAAGCCGAGGGCGAAGAGACCCAGGAGTCCGTATACGAGTGGTAGCAGAAGGGCACCCTGCATGATCAGGCTCCGCGGCGAGAGATGGGAGTCGAAGTCGTGGCATCCTCCTGGAGGGGCGTGAGGTGCGCCGGGGCGGTTGCCATGCGGTCCGTCCCGGAGGAGGCGGGTAGGGCCTCGGGTGGCCCAGGCACATCCGCCGCGACGGCCGCCAGTCGCCACCTGGCGATCGCGTCCACCAGTCCCGCGGTCGTGGGCGGCGCGGCTTCGGCCGCCACCTCGAAGCCCAGCTCCCGGATGCTGGCCGATGCCAACGGGCCGATGCTGGCCCAGCGAGCGCTGCGGAGACCTTCCCCGTAGAGGCGCGCCACGGAGCGGGCCGCCGCTGAACTGGTCACGGTGATCCACCCGATCTCGCCGGCGGCCAGGGCCGCGGCCACATCGGGGTCCGGCTCCGCCACGTCGCGGCTGCCGTAGGCGGCCACCTGGTCCACCATGCCGCCCGCGTCGGCCAGGGCACGCGCCACGGCACCGGCGCCCCGGCCACCCTGTACGAGGAGGATCCGGGCGCGCGGCCCGGCGAGCAGCAGGCGGGCGAAGGCCGCCGGATCCAGGCTCTCGGGCACCACGTCCGCGCTCAGGTGATAGCTGCGCAAACGGTCCGCCGTGCCTGCCCCGATGGCGGCCAGGCGTACGCCGCCGAGTTGACGCAGGTCCCCGCCGCGGGCAAAGAGCCGTGCCAGCAGGGCGTCCACCGCGAGCGCGTTGGAGAACACCACCCAGTCGTAGCGCCCCAGGCGTTCCAGGGCGGCGTCCAGCGCCGCGGGCTCGGGCGCGGGCGTGACGCGCAGGGCGGGCTGCACCACCGCGTCCGCGCCCAGCCGGGTGAGGGCGTCGCGCAGAGTCTTGGAGCCGGCCGGGAAGCCGGGCACGAGCACGCGCGTGCCGAACAGGGGGCGGGACTCGAACCACGAGCGCTCGGGTGCCCGGTCCACCACACTGCCCACCACCACGATGGCGGGCGGCTGGATCTCCCGCTCGGCGATGACCTCCACCACGGTGCCCAGTGTGCAGTGCACGCGCAGCTGCTCGGCGCGGGTGCACCAGCGCACGATGGCCACGGGCGTGTCGGCTGGTTTGCCGTGCGCCATCAGGCCCTGGCTCCACTCCTCTGCGCGCGTGACGCCCATGTAGAGGACCAGGGTGCCGGGGAAGCGAGCCAGGGCGGCATAGTCCAGGTGGCTCGCGGTCTTGGCGTTGCGCTCGTGCCCCGTGACGAGCGCCACGGCGGAGGCATCCTCATGCTGGGTGAGCGGGATCTCGCAGTATGCGCCCACCGCCAGTCCGGCCGTGATGCCGGGTACCACTTCGAAGGGCACGCCGGCGGCGCGGAGCGCCGTCTCCTCGTCCGCGCCGCGCGCGAAGACGGAGCAGTCGCCGCCCTTCAGCCGCACGACCGTGCGCCCGGCGAGCGCCTCCGCCACCATGCGGTCCTCGATGGCGGTGGGTGTCAGGCCGCGGCCGGTGATGCGTCGGCCCAGCGCGACCAGCTCGGCGGTCGGCGGCGCGTGCTCCAGCACCGCCGGGTTTACCAGGTAGTCGTAGAGCACCACGTCGGCCTGCGCCAGGCACGCCGCTCCCCGCAGCGTCAGCAGTTCGGGATCGCCGGGGCCGGCGCCCACCAGGTAGACGGTGCCGGGTGTCTCAGGCCGCGGCGGGCGGCGTTCACCCGCCGGCGCAGCCGCCGCTTCCGGCAGCGCAACGCGCGCGGGAGCTGCGCCGTTCGCGTTGCTGGCGCGCGCAGGGAAGCTGCTCGGGGACGTCGCTTGGAAACGGGCGGTATCCAGGGCAATGCCCACGATGGCGGCCCTGAAACGCGGGTCCTGGCCGAAGGGCTCGAGCAGGGTCACCCGGACGTCTGGATGGCGGCTCCGGGCGGCCTGCACGAGCGGCTCCACATCCCGCCGCACATGCCCCTGATGCGCCAGGAAGATGGGCAGCACGCGCACCTCGGCCACGCCCATGGCGTGCGCCTCGTCCACCACCTCGGCCAGCGTGGGTGACGCATGCTCCATGTAGGCCAGGCGGACGGGCTCGGGGGCCGCATCCGCGCGCACCCGCGCCATCATATCCTCCACCGAGCCGCGCCAGCCCGGGTGTCTGCTTCCGTGGGCCATGAGGACCAGCATTACGCCTCCTTACCTTGCTTCCCGGCGCCACCTACTGCAGCACCGGCATGCCCATGGCGGGCCAGATGAACCAGACGAACACGGCCAGGACCACGAGCAGCATGGCACTGGCCGGCACGCCCGCCTGGAAGAACTCCTTCGGGGTGAACTGCCCGCTGGTGTACGCGATGGCGTTGGGGGCCGCACCGATGAGGAAGAGGAACGGCATGCCCGCGGTGACCAGACAGGCGTACAGGACCACTTCGGGCGCCACGTGCAGGTACGAGCACATGACGAGCGCTACCGGGAGCGTGATGGTGATGGCCGCCACGTTCATGATCACGTTGGTCATGAGCATGAGGAACGCCGCCATGCCCATGACGAAGAGCATCCAGTGCGCGCCTTCGAAGGCGGCCAGCCAGTGCACGGCCAGCCATCCCGCCGCGCCCGTCTGCCAGAGGCAGAAGCCCAGGCTCATGGCGCCGCCGAAGAGCAGCACGATGTTCCACGAGGTGCCCTCCAGATCCTCCAGTGAGATCACCCGGAACACGAAGAACAGCACCGTGGCCGAGAGGATTACGGCGCTCTTGTCTACGGGCTCGAGGAGCGGGATGAAGGTGCGCAGGCTGAGCACGAGCACCGCCGTGCCAACCAGCACCAGTGCCAGCAGCTCCGGCCGCGTCATCGGACCGAGGCCGGCGTAGAGCTTCCGGGCCCGATCCCGCAGGCCGGGTACGGTCTTCCGCTCGGGCGGGTACCAGACCATGAAGAAGGCCCAGAGCAGCAGCGTCATGGTGGCGCCCACGGGAAGCATGAAGTACGTGAGCTCGAAGAAGCCGATCGGCCTGCCCGTGATGTCGCTGAAGAAGCCCAGCGCCACCGCGGCGCGGGCGGACCCCAGTAGCGTGATGATGCTGCCGGCGCCGCACACGAAGGCCATTCCCATGAAGAGGCCCTTGCCGAAGCGGGTGGGCCGCTCGTCCTCCGAGTACATGGCGTAGATGGCCATGAGGAGCGGGAAGACGGTGGCCGCAACCGCCGTGTGGGCCATGATCAGCGTGAGCGCGGCGGACATGGTGAAGCAGCCCAGGTAGATCATGCTGGTCCGCTCGCCCACGATGGAGAGGATCTTGTACGCCAGCCGGCGGGTGAGGCCGGTCCTGGTGAAGACCACGCCGAACATGAGGGACCCGAAGATGAACCAGACGGAGGGGTCCATGAAGTCGGTGAAGGCCGTGCGCGCCGGGCGGATCAGGAAGAGCGCCTGCATCACGCCGATGGCAATGCTCGTCACTCCGATGGGAATCACCTCCGTGATCCACCACGCTGCCGCCAGCAGGAAGAGCGCGAGCGCGGTCTTGCCCTGCGGAGACAGGACGAACGCCTGGCCCTCCGGATCGGTGGCGGCCGGCAGGGGCGGCGCCAGGTGGACGGCGGCGAACAGCCCCACGCCCAGCAGCAGGTAGAAGATCCGCCGCCAGTCCGGCGCCGGTCCGGTGCGCACGGGTCCGAAGCGCTCGGCTTCCCGCTGCTCCGGGAGTGCCGGCGGGGTCACCGCGGGCCTGCGGACAACGACTGGTTCGCTCATGAGCAAGCGTGCTCGAGCGGGGACTGCGTGGGCCTCTCTCCACGGGGTCTTCCGCGTTTCGGGGCGGCCGCGCGCGGCGGCCGCCGTGTCGTCCGGGCCGGGATGCCATGCCTGGCCCGCTACATTCCGACTACGTCACTCCAGCAACCCCACCAGCGCCTGGAACACGTCCACCGAGCGCACCACGCCCAGCAGCTGCCCGCTCTCCACCACCGGGATGAGCGAGAGGTCCTGCGACACCATCTCGTGGACCGCTTTGATGAGATGGTCATCGGCGGCCAGCAGCGCTTCGATGGGGCGCATCACGTCACTCACCGGGCGGTCGGCCTGGCGGCGGATGCCCTGCAGGGTCCGCTCGTAAGCCAGCCCGGAGAGGTTGGGGTCTACAGCGATGTCGAAGAGTTTGCGCCGGTACTCCAGCGGTTTCGGCACCAGGAAGGAGGGTTCCAGTCCGGCCATGATGTCCCGGCGGCGCAGGTAACCCACCAGCACGTCGATGCGGTCGAATACCAGAAGGACGCGGGGCAGGGAGGCGCGGCCATCCACTTCGAGCCGTGATTCCTCGATGACGCGCACCGCCTCCCGGAGCGTGCTGTGGTCGCGGACGGCCGGGTACTCGTCGACCGGGATCATGATCTGGCGAACCTGGATCGGCACGAGGCTACCACCCCTTCCGGCGCATGATGTCCTGCACCCGTTCCTGCACCCGCTCCCGCTCCAGGGAGAGCCGGCGGTGCGCGGCGTCGTCGATGCGCCGCACCAGGTCGTCGATGTCGGCGGGCTTCTCGATCAGGTCGAGCGCGCCCAGCTTCATGGCTTCCACGCCCTGGCGGAGGGATGCCTGTCCCGTGAGGATGATGACCTGGAGTCCGGGGTTGGCGGCCAGCATGGCCGAGAGGGTGGCCACGCCGTCCATGCCGGGCATGGCCATGTCCAGGAGAACGGCGTCGTAGGCGCGCCGGGCCGTTTTCGCGAGCGCGATCTGACCATCCGGGGCGGTGTCCACGTCCAGCCCGCGGAGCGCGAGACGGTCGGCCAGGGCGTTCACGAACTCGTGCTCGTCGTCCACGAGCAGTACCATGTGTTCGCTCACGTGGCGCCTTCTTTCTTATCCGCGGTAGCGCGCAGCACCTCCACCAGCTGCTCGATGCCCACGGGCTTCAACAGATACTCGTTCACGCCCATAGCCTGTCCGGCCGCTGCGTCCTCCTCCGAGGCGTGGCCGGTCAGCAGGATCACGGGCTGCGCCGGGTGTCGGTCGCGGATCGCCCGGACCAGGTCCAGTCCGCTCAGCCCGGGCATCTTCACGTCCACCAGCACCACGTCCCAGGGCATGGCGTCCAGCTGCGCGAGAGCCGCGGGGCCGTTCGTCACGCCGACGGCCCGGAAGCCTCTCAGGCACAGCCGCTCCTCCAGTGCGGAGGTCAGTTCCGCCTCGTCATCCACGATGAGTACGCTGGGCGGCGTCAAGGCGATGCCGGCTTTCCGATGGGCAGCGTGACCGTGAAGCGCGTGCCCTCACCCACACGGCTCCATACGCTCACCTCGCCGCCCAGCTTCTGGACGATTCCGTACGTGATGGAGAGGCCCAGGCCGGTGCCGGCGCCCTTCTTCGTCGTGAAGAACGGATCGAAGATCTGCTGCAGCTGATCTTCGGGGATGCCGACGCCGTCATCCTCCACACTCACGGCTATGCGGTCGCGGTCCGCGCGTCGGATCTCGATCTGGACATGCCCGCCGTCCTCCACCGCCGCGAACGCGTTGTTGATGATGTTCAGGAATACCTGCTGGAGCTGGCCCCGGTCACCGACCACCATCGGCGGGTCGTCGTCATGAACGAAGTCGATCCGGATCTGCCGGTACTCGGCCTCCTTCTCCAGGAAGCTCACCACCTCCCGCAGCAGCACGTCGAGATCGATATTCTCGCGCTGGACGTCCATGTGTTTGGCAAAGCCGAGCAGCCGATGGGTGATGCCCCCGCACCGCTCCGCCGAACGAAGGACGGAATCGGTCAACTCGATGATCTTGTCCCGGGGTGGCGGCTCGTCCGACATGGTCAGCAAGTCACGCAGCAGCCCCGCCTTCTGCATGATGATGGACAGCGGATTGTTGATCTCGTGCGCTACGCCCGCACCCAGCCGGCCGATGGCGGCCAGCTTGTTGGCGTACTCCATCTTGTGGAACAGGGCTGCACGCTTGCGGTCCGATTCGCGGGTGCGATTCACCAGATAGAGCGTGCCGGTGAACACCACGGCCAGGATGAGCAGGGCGCTGGCGGCCGGGAATACGATCAGGTCCCGGCGCAGCGTCAGCCAGCCGGCATGGAGCGCATCCCGGGGGCTGACTAGGACCAGAATGAAGGGGGAGCGCGCGATCGCCGCGTACGCGATGGCCACGTCCTGGCCGCGCGCGTCGGTGGTCTCCAGGAGGCCTGTACCGGGCATGGATCGCAGGTCCGGAATGCCCGCGGTGTCCAGCACGGCGCCGTAGAGCTGGGAGGGCGTTTGAAGCTGCCGCGCTTCGTTGATGATGAAGGCGTCGCTGAAGGGCGGCACTGCCAGAGAATGGCAGCGGCTGCAGAAGGAGCCCTGTTCCGGACGCCGGCTGGCGCGGTCCCGCAGGAGCCAGTGAAAGACGTCCGTGTCGATCGTGGCCCGCAACACGAACCATCCCCCCGTGTCGGTGTGGCCGCGTATGGCCACCGCGATATGGGGGAGACCCCGATACCCCAGAAACCCGTCGCTCACGTGGGAGCCCCGATTGGCGGCCCCCTGGAACCAGGCGTGTCCGGCATAATCGCGACCGGTCAGCTCGTACGGACCGGCGTAGGCTGTCTGGATGCCTTCCTCGTTGATGAACCCCAGATCCACAAGTCCACCGAACGTCTGCTTCATGCTTGCGAGCAGGGTGTCCAGCCGTCCCGGCTCGATCAGCTGTTCCGGCGGCGTCTCCCTCACCACCATGGCCAACGCCAGCTGGCGTTCCGAGAGGAAGGCATCGAGCGACTGGCTGCCCGCCTCGGCGAAGCGGAACATCGGGCGCGTCAATTCGGCCCGGAATGCATCCTGATACTGGCGATAGGTGATGACGGACATCACGCCCAGCGGGGCCAGGGCCACCGTGGCCACCGCGATGACCACGGTGAACAACATGCGGCGGTACCGCGAGCGTGAAAGCAGACCGTGCTCGCCCCACATACCGCTATCCGGCCGTTCCTCCGGCGGGCCCGCGCTACTGTGGCGACGCGTCATCGGCGGCTCCTACTTCCGCTCGCCGGACGAGGGTGCCGCGGCCCGGGACGCTTCCCCAGCGCGGCGCACGGCATCCACCAGTTCCATGATGTCCACCGGCTTGCGCAGGTAGGCGAACGCACCCAGCCGGCGCGCCTCGGCTTCGTCCTGGTCGGATCCGTGGCCGGTCATGATGACCACTTCCACCCTGGGATGGGTCCGCTTCACCTGGCGCAGGACCTCCATGCCGTCCATGCCCGGCATGCGCAGGTCGAGCACCATGACATGCGGGGGTTCCGTCGCGGCCAGCTCCAGCGCCTCCGGACCGCTCAATGCCACCTGACCTCCCAGGTCGCGCATGGCCATGCGTTCGGCCATGGTGCGCACGAAGTCCTCCTCGTCGTCCACGAAGACCACGCGCAGCGGGCCCGCCTCACCGGCGGCCGAGGGGGCGCTCGGCTCGTCCCGCTCCATGGCTGCCACGGCCTGTTCCGGCAGCCCCGCCTCGGCCAGCGCTGCGGCCGTCATCGAGTCGCCGAACGCACGGGAGGAGGACCTCAGGAACTCCAGACTCTTCTTCCACGCGGCGTGGATCACCCCCAGAAGCTGCCCGGCGTCGGCAGGTTTCTCGAGGTAGTCGAAGGCACCCCTGCGGCGCGCCTCGGCCGCGTCGTCGGCGGAACCATGCCCGGTCAGGATGACCACCTGGACGTGCGGGTGTTGCGCCTTCACGCGGCTCAGCACCTCCATGCCATCGATGCCCGGCATGCGGAGGTCGAGCACCATCACGTCAGGCGCCTCGCTGGCCACTTCCCGCAGGGCTTCCTCACCGCTCAGGGCCACCCGGCTGTCCACCTGCCGCAGCGCGAGGCGTGCGGCCATTGTACGGACGAACTCCTCCTCGTCATCCACGAGCAGCAATCTGATCTGGCTCATCCTGCCCTCCCCGTGGCTGGCGCTCCGGCAGCCGGCTGGCCGGAAGCGGCTCGTGCGCGGCTCGTGAAACGCACTGCGATCTCCCCCGGACCAGCCGTCCCATCGCACCGCGCGTCGAGGGCATCCAGCCAGGGCCGAACACGTTGGACAGGGATAGGGTATGTGGCGGCTCCGGGAGGGGGCTGGAGTCGGCAGTGCAGTTCGGGGACGTCCGAGGTGCAGCCGGTGCAGAGGCGTATGACGCTGCCTTCCGGTGCCACGGAGAGCGCATCCTCCAGCAGCGCCAGCACCAGGCCCACCAGATCGACCACGGTGGTGTGCACGGCCACGTCCGGCTCCGCCACCTCCGCCTCGAGGGAGCAGCGGCGCTGGTCAGCGAGCCGCCGGCACAGCAGCACGGCCTCCCGAACCTGAGCCCCCAGCGCTCGTTCAGCGGGTCCGTCCTCCGGACCGTGCGCGAGCCGACTGAGTGCGCGCAGAAGGTCGGCTGCGCGCAGCACCTGCGCGTCGATCCGGTCGGCGGCCCGGAGCGTGCCGTCCTGGTCTGGTGTGGCCGTGGGCGCGCGGCAGCGTGTGAGGTCCGCGATCAGGCCGGCCGACTCCCTCACGATGGCCAGTACGTTGCGCAGTTCGTGCGCGGCCGCCGCCGTGAGCCGACCGATGAGCACGGCGTCCATGCTGCCGATCTGGCTGCGTAGCCGATCACGAACCGCACGCGCATGCCCGGGACGGTGACCGTCGGTGAAGACGGCAATGCGCTCCTCCGCGCCTTCCAGCAGGGCGCCGAAAATGAAGTCCGAGCGCGCCGCGCTGGACGCGTCGCACACCGGGATGTGAAGACTGCGGGCCGCCGCGACCACGGTTGCGTTCACGTGGTCCTGGTCCGTTGCGGCCACCACCAGGGCCGCACCCGCCAGGTGCTCGTTGCGGAAGGCCTCAGGTAGCCAGCGGACGGCCCCCAACTCGACCAGTTCGGTGACGGCCGCCGAGACCGCGGGGGCCACAACCGTGACAATACCGCCGAAGTGGCACAGCGTACGCACCTTGCGGCTGCCAATGGCGCCGCCTCCCACCACCAGGCACGCGCAACCGTCGACCGCCAGGGCCATCGGGAGGAAGGTGCGGGGCGGGCCGTTCTCACCCATGATGCGCTAGTGCCCCCCCACGGTCAGGAGGCCGCTGGCGGCCAGGCTCAGGACCAGGATTTCGGTCACGGCAATGGCCGTGTAGATACGGTCCCGGCCGCGGATGAGGATCGGCAGGATGGCCAGGTAGCACACGATGGTGACGATGCCGAGCAGCGCGATCCCCAGAAGATTGCAGCAGTCCCCATGGTTCAGCGCGCTCGTCCAACCCCAGCCGTGCAGGGCGTGTTCGCCATGGACGTGGTTCGCCTCGATCTCCTGGAGATATGCACTGGCACTCATGCTCCAGTACTCGGGCAGGCGCTCGAGTGGCACGAGCGGCTCCAGCACCCCGAAGACGTAAAGCGAGAAAGACACCACGAGGAGGAACAGACCCAGCCGCACGCCCACCGCCAGCACGTGCGCATAGCGCGCCTGCTCGGGTGACAGCGCCGTGTCGTCGGAATTCCTGTCCATGACGTTCACCTCATACGATGAACGGGAGGCCGAGGCCCTTGGTCAGGGCCTTTGCGCCGGCGAACAGCAGCAGCCCGATCACGACCCAGCGCACGAATCCGGGACGGGCCACCCGGAGGATGCGCACCCCGATCAGCGAGCCCAGCATGATGCCCACGATGGAGGGCACCACCATGAGGGCAATGACGCCGCCTTCGTTGATGTAGATCCAGGCGGCGGAGGTGTCGGTGATGGAGAGGAGGAATTTGCTGGTGGCCACGCTCACCTTCAGCGGGGCGCCCATGACCAGATTCAGGACCGGCACGTTGGCCCAGCCAGCGCCCAGGCCGAACATGCCTGCCATGAGGCCGATGACAATGAAGAGCAGGAGGCCGGGAATCGTGCGGTGGATCTTCCAGTTGATGGTTTGCGCCAGGCTGGCTTCCCGATAGACGCCGTAGATGCGCATGACGGAGGACAGCCGATCGGCCTCCGGCACCTCGGGGAAGGTGGACTTCCGCGCCACCATCATGATGGCCACGATCCCCAGGATGGCCACGCCCAGCGCCGTCTGCACGATGTCGGTGGGCAGCGCGAGTCCGATCATGGCGCCCCCGATGGCGGCGGCAGAGGCAATGACCGCCACCGGCATGGCCAGGCGCAGGCTGGCCAGGTTCATGCGCAGGAATCCCGGACCCGCCGCCAGCGCCCCGCTGAGGGCCACGAGGAGGCCGCAACACCGGGTGAAATCCAGGTGGAAAGGCAGGAAGCCGCTCACGATGGGCACGAACAGCACCCCGCCCCCCACGCCTCCCACAGCGGCCAGGATGCCCATGACGAACGTTATGACGAAGAGCACGATGGGCCACACCCACCAGGGGGGCGCGCCGGTCGGGGTGGCCGACGCTTGCGCACCGTCCGCCGTGGCTGTGAGAAGGAGCAGGAGCCCGCCCGCAAGGAGGACGGCGGCCAGCGGCTCCAGCCGTCGCCTCCACCAACCCTGTTCGATCTTCCCCACCGCTACCTCCACCCTGTTCCAGCGGTCCAGGCACGCTCGGGTGCCCACCCGCTAGGGATATGGATCGAACCATTCGAACTTGAGCCGCACGTCACTCACGCCCTCCACCGTGCGGGTCAGCGCCGCGATGCGGTTGCCCGTCTCCCCCCCCGCCAGCGCGGGCGCACTCCCCGACACCTCCACCCGCCCGTCCTCGACGCGTACCTCCAGTGGCAGGCCGGCCGTTTCGGGCGCTCGCAGCAGGACGGTCTTCACGCGGCACGCGAGCAGGAAATCACGCAGTCGTTCACGTACCCGCTCGGTGACCGCGTACTCCGGCTGGCGGACGAGCGTGGTAACGAGCGCGCAGGCCATCTCGATGTCCAGGACCTCGAGGTTGATCACCATGTCATACAGGGCGGGGTCCTCGATCCGCTCGCCGTAGAGCAGCTTCACCCAGCGGGCGCGCTCCCGGTCCTGCGTGCGGATGAATGCTTCGCCATCATGCCCGTTCAGGCCCTCCCGGTGCTTGAGGAAGCCGAGCCGCATTTCCAGGGGGGCAATGAGGCGCACCCGGCAGACTGCGGGCACATCGCGCAGGAGCAGCTGTCCGGCCAGTCCGTGATAGATCAAGTGCCCGTCCACGGCGTGCTCCGCCAGCGCCGCCTGCAGGGCGCTGACGTAGGTGTTGCGCTCCGCGCCGCCCCGCTCGAGGAGGCCGGGCGAGCGCGCCAGGGCCACGGTCATGTCCGGCACCGGCAGCCCGAGTTCGGCCGCGGCCTTATGGATGACTTCCCGCCCGAGTACCGGGTAGCCGAGCGCCTCGGCCAGGCACGTAGCCAGCAGCTCTCCGCCGGACCGGGTACCACGGCAGATCGTGATGATGGCCATCGTCAGCGTCCTTCCCCGGGGGAGTCCGGCGAAGCGGGGCGGCACGCGGACGCCATCGCGGTGAGCGTGGCGCGATCGTCCGTCGTCAGGTCGAAACGCGGCAGGACGGCCACCTCAGCAATGGCGGCACAGGCGGCGCTCAACGAGAGGTGCTCCAGATTCAGGGTAAGGTCGTAGAAGCGCGGATCCTCCACGTCCCGGTCGTACATGATCCTGGTCCATCGCCGCCGGTCGCGGTCGGTGCGCTTGATGAAGGCGTCCGCCGCGCGGCGGCTGGTGCGGTGGTGCGCAGCGATGAGGGCGCGGGCGCGCGCCTGCGGGGGCGCGATGAGGCGCACACGCAGCACCCCCGGCACACCATCGAGGAGGAACTGCCCGGCCACGCCGTGATAGACCAGGTTGCCGCGTGCGCAGTGGTCGGCCAGGACGGCACGCAGGGCTTGCAGATAACGCTGTTGCTCCGAGGTGTCGGTGAGCCAGCGCCGCGGCGGGACCTCGAGCCGTTCCCGAACCGTCTCTTCGGGAGCACCCAACCGGTGCGCGGCCTCCCGCAATGGCTCACGGCCCAGACACGGATAGCCCAGTCGGGTGGCCAGGCACTCCGCCAGCGCCCGGCCGCCGCTCAGCGAACCACGCGAGATGGTTACGATGGCCATGATGGCCCTGCCCGGGAGGGGGTGCACATGGCCGCGGCGGCAAACGATCGCGCGGCGCGCACCACAGCCGGCGCCCATCCGGGCGTGCCGGCGGCGTGCAGGTGCGTGTAACAGGCCAGCACGCCGCCGTCCGTGAGCCCGTCGCGGGTACCGTCGAAGCCATGGCCCCGCCGCATGTGCATGGCGAACCGCAGACCAGGCCCCAGAGGCCCACGCAGGAACGTGTAATGGAATTCGTGACCGCGGAGCGTGGTGCCGCTCGGGAAGAAGGGGTTTTCCGCCACCGCCTCCACCTCGGCGTAGCCGTGGCCCTGGGGCCGCTCGCCGAAGCCGAACACCGCCGGCAGCACGCCGGCCATGGGATAGCGGTTGCCGTCCAGTACCAGGCCCTGACCCAGGTAGACCGCGCCACCGCATTCGGCGTAGATGGGCATGCCCGCGGCCGCCGCCGCGCGCACGGACGCACGGAAGGTGTCATTGTCCGCCAGCGCGGCGGCCACGGATTCCGGGAAACCGCCGCCGGCGTACACGGCGTCCACCGGGGGCAGGACGGCGTCGCGCAGCGGGGAGACCTCCACGAGCTCCGCGCCCTCGCGCACCAGTGCCTCGAGGTTCTCCGGGTAGTAAAACTGGAAAGCCTCATCCCGGAACAAACCAATGCGCACCGGTACGGCATCCGGGTCCCTGTCAAGCGACGAGGCCGCGCGCCCCGCCAGGGCCGGCAGCGGCTGCGCCGCCGCCGCGAGCGTCCACAGTTGGTCCAGTTCAAGGTGCCGCCGGGCCAGCACGCCCGCCGCTTCGATGACGCGCTCGCCGCCGCCGTGCTCCGGGGGTGGCACGAGACCCAGGTGCCTTTCGGGCAGTGGGTCCGCGGGGAGGCGCGGCAGCGCGCCCAGCACGGGCAGGCCCGACACGTCGGTGATGGCCTCCCGGACCACCGCTTCGTGGCGCCGTCCCGCAAGCCGATTGAGGATCACACCGCTCAGGGCGAGCGCCGGATCGAGCCGCTGGCAGCCGAGCACACTCGCCGCCAGGGTGCGTGTGCACTTGCTGGCGTCCAGCACGAGGACCACGGGCGCCGCGAGCAGCTTGGCCAGTTCCGCGCTGCTCATGCTACCCCGCGCGTCGGCGCCGTCGTAGAGGCCGCGGTTGCCTTCCACGACCACGGTTGCGCTCCCCGCCGCGCCGCGGCGGACGCTGTCCAGGATGGCGGCGTGCGGCATGAGGAACAGGTCCAGATTGCGACAGGGACCGCCAGCGGCCAGCCCCAGCCATGCCGGGTCGATGTAGTCCGGGCCCTTCTTGAATGCCGCCACGGATCGGCCCTGCTGGCGCCAGCCGGCGAGCAGCGCCAGCGTCACCAGGGTCTTGCCGTCACCCCCGCGCAGGCCGGCCACCAGGATCCGTGGTGTGCGCACGCCTGCCTCACGCCATCTCGATGAAGCCGCACGGGCAGATCTCCGCGCACTTGGAGCACCCCGTGCAGTTCTGCAGCTTGAAGCCGTAGAGCTGTCCCTTCTGGCTCGGTTTCTCGATGGCCTGGTCCTGGCAGTACATCCAGCACTTCTCGCAATCCATGCAGTAGCCGCAGCTCATGCAGCGGCCCGCCTCCGCCACCACGTCCTCGGCGGTGAGGCCGAGGCTCACCTCTCTGTCCACCGTGCCGAGCCGTTCCTCGGGCGGCAGCAGCACGGGGTGGTGCCGAGCGCTCGTGGGGTAGTGGTCCAGGAGCATCCTGTCGGCGCGGATCACCGCCATCTTGCCGTTCGCGGTAGCCACACCGGCGAAGGCGTGGTGGATTCCCTCGGCGGCGCGGCGCCCGTGGCCGATGGCCGTGGTGACCAGGTCCAGCGCTACCACGTCGCCGCCAGCCCAGACGCCGTCCACGGCCGTGCGGCCCTGAGGGTCCACGCCGATCCAGTTCTGGCCGTCGATCAGCGGCTCGAAGCCGGTGAAGTCCGGTGCCTGGCTCACCGCCGCGATGACGGCGCTGGCCGGGATCTCGAACTGGGAGCCGGCAAGCGGCACCGGGCGACGTCGCCCGGAAGCATCCGGCTCTCCCAGTTCCATCCGGATGCACCGCATGGCCACCACGCGGTCACCTTCCTTGCGGAAGCCCGCGGGTGCGGCCAGGAACTCGATCTGAATGCCCTCGCGGAGCGCCTCCTCGACCTCCTCCGCGATGGCCGGCATTTCGGCGCGCGTCCGACGGTACAGGATGGTCACCGTGGCGCCCAGGCGTTTGCAGACGCGGGCGGCGTCGATGGCGGTATCCCCACCGCCCACCACGACCACCACCACGTTGTCCCCCATGTCCAGGCGCTCCCCGTGGTGGAAGCGGCTGAGGAAGTCCACGCCGGAATACACGTTGCGGCCGTCCTCCCCGTCCACCCCCAGGCTCACGCCCTGTTGCGCGCCCAGCGCCACGTAGACGGCGTCGTACTCCGTGCGCAACGCGTCCAGCGTCGGTTCCGTCCCCACGCGCACACCGGTGCGCAGCTCCACGCCCAGCTCCAGGATGCGCTGGATCTCGGCATCCAGGACGCTCTCCGGGAGCCGGTAGCCGGGAATCCCCCAGCGGAGCATGCCGCCGGCCTTCTCCGTGGACTCGAAGACCGTGACCGGATAGCCTCGGCGCGCCAGCTGGTAGGCGCACGACAGCCCGCTCGGGCCACCGCCCACCACAGCCACCCGTTGAGCGCGCGGCTCCCCGGAGATGCGGGGTAGTGGGAGGCCCCGTTCGATGCCGAAGTCCCCGATGGCCCGCTCCACCGCGTTGATCCCCACGGCGCCGTCCTTCTCGGTGCGGTTGCACTGCCGCTCGCAGAGCGCGGGGCAGACCCGGCCACACACGGCGGGGAAGGGACTGGTGTCCACCAGGATTTCCCACGCCTCCCGCATGGCTTCGTCGCTGGATTTCCCCAGACGCTCCGCCTGCGCGATGGTGGTGAGGAAATCCCGGATCCGGTTGCCGCTCGGACAGGCGTCCCGGCACGGCGGCTTCCTGGGTACATGCTTGGGCCGGAGCGGAGACTGTTCACGGCCGCCGCCGAAACTGCGCGTGCCGAAACTCTTCTTCTTCCTGACGACCTTCTTCACGTGTCACCTCACCCGCTCGGCTGCGCTTCCCTATGGCGCACCCCCGCTGCGGGGGTGAGCCCCCTGGATCCCATCCCGTGCGTCCAGCCGGCAACGCCTACTGTGCCGCACCCTCCACGTGCGGGATCTCGATGAAGCTCCCGCCGAAGTAGGTGTAGACGCAGCGCTGGGACTCCATGAGCTCCCGGATGGCCGCCTTGCACAGCTGCTTGTCACATGCGTCGGCACCGAATTTCTCGATCATGGCCTTGGTCAGGTCACCCGCCTTCAGCTTCTTCTTGCCCTGGCACTCCTGGACCATGTCGTACATGGCGTCCGCGATCTGTGTCACAGTGGCCGGCATGAGACCCTCCTAGTGCCGGAGTTGCGCGGACCGCTTGTACGTCAGGCCCGCATGCTTGTAATCGTCGATGTGCTCCTTCTGGAACTCGATGCCCGTGAGCTCGAAGAAGCGCGGCCAGCCGATCCGGTCGATGAACTCTCCCATGCGCTCGAACCTGCGTGCGTTGTTGGCCCATACGTCCACAATGTTGCGGACCGCGTCCACCACCTCCGGCCAGCGCGGCGGATTGTTGGGCAGGAATGGAATGGCCAGCTTGGAGAAGCGTGGCTCCGCCCGGGCGTTGGACACCTTGCCGCCCACCCAGATGGAGAGGCCGTCATTGAGGGCGTCGGCAAGCGGCAGCCCGGGACAGACGGAGAAGCAGTTCGCGCAGAACATGCAGCTCTCCTCGTCGATGTCCACGGACGGGCTGCCGTTGTCCATGGCGGGCCGGATGGCGGCCGTGGGGCAGGAGGCAATGACGTTCGGGATCTCGCAGATCTTGTTGAGCCCCTTCTGCACCTTCGGCGGGCGGCGGTGGATGCCCAGGATGGCAATGTCGGAGCAGTGCACCGCGCCGCACATGTTGAGGCAGCAGGCCAGCGCAATGCGCAGCTTGCCGGGCACGTCCCGCTCGGTGAAGTGGCCGCACAGATCGTCCATGACGCACTTCACCACGCCGGAGGCGTCCGTGGCGGCCGAGTGGCAGTGCACCCACCCCTGCGTGTGCACGATGTTGGAGATGGCGTTGCCGATCCCGCCCACCGGGTGGCCCAGCTCGGCCAGCTCCGCGATGAGCGGCTCGATGTACTCCTCCTCGGTGAGCAGGAACTCCACGTTGTTGCGGCTCGTGAAGCGCAGGTGCCCGCCGCAGTACTTGTCCGCGAGCTCGGCGAAGGCACGGATGCGGGTGATGCCTAGCAGGCGCGGCGAGGCGGCCCGCACCGTGAAGAGCCGGTCACCCGATTCCCCCACGTGCACCATGACGCCGGGGCGCAGGATCTCGTGGTACTTCCACTGCCCGTAGTTGGCCTTGATGACGGGCGGCAGGAACTGCTCGTAGTGCGGAGGGCCGATATCGGTGATGCGTTCCGTGGCCATGATCTGATCTCCCCTGTGTTCCAGGTCTCGTTCGTTGGATGGCTGGCCGGTCAGGCCAGCACCTGTTCGGGTTCGATGGCCGCGGGGGCCTGAATCTCGTCCTCCTCCTCCTCGTCATCCTCCTCGAAGTACTCCTCGTAGAACACGTAGGGATTCTCGCGCGGGTGAGCCACCATTTCCGGCAGCGGGTCCAGCCCGATGGCCTCGAGGAAGTTGCCCAGGCCCACGCGCTGGATGAGTTCGCCCACACGTTCGCGGTTCTTGCCGTGCTCGCCCCAGAACTCCCAGATCCGCTCGATCAGGTCCTTCAGGTCGTCGTAGGGCGGCTCGAGCTTGATGAAGGGGACCAGCACGGAGGACAGGATGGCGCCCTCCACGATGGGTGCCTTGGCGCCCAGCAGGATAGTGGCCCCGGTGTCCACGCCTGGCCGCAGCGCCTTGGGCATGGCGTTGATGCAGTGCATGCACTTCACGCAGTTGCTGTCATCGATGGCCAGGGTCTGACCATCCCACTCGATGCACTTCGTGGGGCAGTTCGCGCACACGTCCCGCTGGATGTCCAGGCCGGCCGCGGCGGCGGCCCTCACCTCATCCTGGTCAATGCGGATCTCGTCCCGCCACGTCCCGATGATGGACATGTCGGCCCGGGCGATGGCGGCCACACAGTCATTCGGGCAGCCCGCGCTCTTGATCTTGAACTTGTAGGGGAAGGCGGGCCGATGCAGTTCGTCCTGGAAGTGGTGCGTCAGGTCATTCGTGATGCCCAGCGTGTCGTAGCAGGCCCATTCGCAGCGCGCGGGGCCAACACAGCAGCTGGGGGTGCGCAGGTCGGATCCGGAGCCGCCCAGGTCGAAGCCTGCCTCCGTGAGTTCCTTGAAGGTCGGCTCCAGCTCGTCCGTGGTGGTCCCGAGCAGGATGATGTCCCCGGTCGAGCCGTGCATGTTGGTGAGTCCCGAGCCGTGCCGGTCCCAGATATCACAGATGGTGCGCAGGGCGTCGGACGTGTAGAACCAGCCCGAGGGCATGTTCACGCGTAACGTGTGGAAGTGCGCGATCCTGGGGTACTCCTCGGGCAGGTCGTTGTAGCGGCCGATGACGCCCCCGCCGTAGCCGAGCACCCCCACGATACCGCCGTGCTTCCAGTGGCCGATGCGGTCGTGGTAGGAGCGTTCGAGCAGGCGGAGCAGCTCGGCCGGCTCCTCCTTGTGTTCGGCCTCCGCCCTGATCTGCGTGACGAAGCTGGGCCAGGGGCCCTTCTCCAGCTCGTCCAGCATCGGCGTGCTGTCATCGCGTGGCTTAGCCATCGTCCTCTCCCGTATGCATGAAGTGCCGGCGCCAGGGTGACCCCCTGATCACGCCATTTCGAACCTCTCCCGGATGTTGAGAACCAGTCGGTACAGCATGGCCAGTACAAGGACACCCACCCCGTAGACGCCGATTGTGACAGCCACTTCGGGCGTCGTGGGCGCGTACTCGGTGACGTGACCCAGCGGGGACGGGATAAACCCCGCCACCACCAGGGCAAGGCCCTTCTCGATCCACAGGGCCCCCACGACCAGGGCACAGAGCACCGCCAGTATCCGGTGCCTGCGTCGATTGGCCGGGACCAGCAGCAGCACGGCCGCAGCCAGGGCCACCAGCTGGCCGGTCCAGACCCAGGGCATGAGGGCACCGCGTCCCTCGATTCCCGTGAACAGGTACGCGAACGGTTCCGTGTGGTGGGGGTTGCCGCCGTACAGCGCAGTGAACAACTCCACGCCCACGAAGAACAGGTTGATGGCCATGGCATACGTCACGATCGTGGCCAGCGCCTGGATGGCCTTCGTGCCCACGTCGAAGCGTGAATAGCGGCGCAGCGCCAGCGCCAGCAGGATCAGCAGCGCGGGCCCGGAGGCGAACGCCGACGCCAGGAAGCGCGGCGCCAGGATGGCCGTCATCCAGAAGGGACGCGCCTCCAGGCCGGCGTACAGGAAGGCGGTCACCGTATGGATGCTCACGGCCCATGGAATCGACAGAATGATGAGCGGCCGGATCCAGCGTGGCGGCGCGGCCTCCGTGCGCTCGGCGTCCAGCGCCACACTGCCGATGACCAGGTTGATGAGCAGGTAGCCGCTCAGCACCAGCATGTCCCAGAACATCACCGAGTTCGGCCGCGGGTGCAGGATGAGATTGAGCACCCGCGCCGGCTGCCCCATGTCCACGAAGACAAAGAGCATGCACATGAGCACGGCCGCCACCGCCAGGAACTCGCCCAGGATGACCATGCGGCCAAAGGCCTTGTAGTCATGCAGGTAGTAAGGCAGCACCACCATCACCGCGGACGCCGCGATGCCCACCAGGAAGGTGAACTGGGCAATGTAGAGCCCCCAGGAGACGTCCCGGCTGAGGCCGGTCACGCCGAGCCCGTTGGTGAGCTGATGGGCGTACGCCACCAGTCCGCCCAGGACCATGAGGGCGCCGGCAGCCAGGATGAGACGGTAGCGGAGGCCGCCGTGGAATATCCTGTCGATCATGACGGGCCTCCACGGTCGGCCGCGGCGCCGGCACCGGCCGGGGCCACATAGTAGACGTTCGGTCCGGTGCCGAACCCCGGACGCCGCGTTACCGTATGGCGCTCCCGGAGGACGCGGCTCACCTCGGAGGACGGGTCCGTCGGGTCGCCGAAGATCAGGGCGCCCTGGCCGCCCGGTACGCTGTTGGCGGCCTCGACGCACGCCGGCTGCAGCCCCTCCCGCAGGCGCTCGGCGCAGAAGGTGCACTTCTCCACCACACCACGGGTGCGCATGGGATAGTCCGAGTACGGGCTGCCGTCCATGCGGGTCGGAACGAACGCCTGCGGATCGCGCCAGTTGAAGCTGCGCGCGCCGTACGGGCAGGCGGCCATGCAGTAGCGGCAGCCAACGCAGCGGTGCATGTCCATCATCACGATGCCGTCCGCCTCCCGCTTCCAGGTGGCGCCGGTGGGGCAGACCTGCACGCAGGGTGGTTCCTCACAGTGATTGCAGAGCACCAGCACCGGCGCCTCGCGCCGCTCGGCCGGCGTATGCGCATGCACCTGGTCTGGCAGGGCGGCCCCGAACGTCTCACTCCAGATCCAGCGTACCTCCTGCGCGGGGTCGGGGAGGTGGGGCACGTTGTGCGCGCGCTCGCACGCTTCGATGCAGGCCTGGCGCACACCGTCCAGGCGGCACCTGTCCACGTCCACCACTATGGCCAGGCGGCTGAGCGGGCCGCTCTCCCGCACGCCGTCCGGCAGCGCGGCCAGGCGCGCCGGGTCCAGGATGGGCAGCCCCAACCCGGCGCCCACGGTGGCCAGACCCGCGCCCTTGAGGAAGCCGCGTCGCGTTGCGCCCATGTTCAGCCCCCTCCCTCGCCGCCCACGTGGCAGTCCCAGCACCGCGGCGCCACACCCGCGTAGTCGTGGCATTGCGTGCAGAAGGCCTCGTGATCGTCGTGGCAGCCCAGGCACGTCCCGGTCAGGCTCATGGCCCGGGTGATGCCCTCGGGCGAGGTGTGCGTGGTCTCCGCGCCGCGTACCACGGCCTCCCGCCAGTCCGCCAGGAGGTCCATGTGGTGGGCGGTCATGTAGGCCGCATCCTCCACGCACGCGGCGCTGTCGGGCAGCGGCAGCTCGGGCCGGGTGCCGGATGCCGTGGATCCCAGCGCCCGCCATGCGGGGAAGGACAGCACGGCCAGCACGGCCACGGCACCACCGTAGATGCGCAGGCGATCATCCATGGGTGGCCTCCTCGCTTCCGTTGCCCGTCGCCAGCTCGCCGATACCGGGCAGAGGCTCGAGTCTCAGGTTGCGGGTCCTGGCATGCTCACCGCGGAAGACCGTGGCGTTGGCCAGCAGCTCGGATATGCCCGTGACCTTCACGCCTGGAGCCCAGTAATCGCAGACGGTGACGAGGGTGGCCCGATCGATGGCGCACATGGCGGCCAGCTGGTTTACGCCGTGCTGTTCCTGCACCCAGCGCACGGCGTTGCCCCGCGGCAGGCCGCCGCGCAGCCGCATCTCCATGTTCTCGTCCGTGCCCAGCCCGGCACCCCCGCCGCAGCAGAAGGTCTGCTCCCGGATGGTGTTCTCCGGCATCTCGAAGAAGTGGTTGCAGGCGGCGCGCAGCACGTAGCGGGGCTCCTCGAAGATCCCCATGGCGCGCGCCGGGTTGCACGAGTCGTGGAAGGTGATCCGGATGTGATCGTTGCGGGCCGGATCGAGCTCCAGCTTGCCATGCCGGATGACGTCCGCCATGAACTCCATCAGATGGATCATCTTCGTGGAGTGCGCGTGCTCGAACACCGTACCGGTCACGGGTGAGCGGGGCACCTCCAGGAAGTCGGCGGGGCCGTTCATGGTGTCCATGTACTGGTGGATCACCCGCCACATGTGCCCGCATTCCCCGCCCAGGATCCACTTCACGCCCAGCCGCTTGGCCTCGGTGTAGATCTTGGCGTTCAGGCGCTTCATGGCCTCGTGCGAGGTGAAGAGCCCGAAGTTGCCGCCGTCCGAAGCGTAGGTGCTCCACGTATAGTCGATGCCCAGCTCGTGGAAGAGCAGCATGTAGGACATGCAGGTGTAGATCCCGGGGTCCGCCACGAAGTCACCGGACGGGGTGACAAACAGGATCTCGGCGCCCTTCTTGTTGATGGGGATATCCACCCGGATGCCGGTGGCGTCCTCGATGTCGTCCGCCATGAATTCCAGGGTGTCCTTCATCCCGTGCGGCTGGATCCCCAGGTGGTTGCCCACCCGGAAGCAGTTTGCCACGGGCTCGATCACCCAGTTCACATACAGTCCCAGCAGGCCGAGCAGTTCACGGCCCATCATGGTGATCTCGGCCGTATCGATCCCGTAGGGGCAGAACACCGAACAGCGGCGGCACTCCGTGCACTGGTAGAAGTAGTAGAACCACTCCTTGATCACGTCCGGGGTGAGTTCGCGCGCACCGGCCAGTTCGCCGAAGAGCCGCCCCATGGCCGTGAAGTCCTTGCGGTAGATGGAGCGGAGCAGCTCCGCGCGTAGCACCGGCATGTTCCTGGGATCGCCACTGCCCAGGAAGAAGTGACACTTGTCCGCGCAGGCGCCGCAGCGGACGCACGTGTCCATGAAGAGCTGGAAGCTGCGGAAACGGCTCAGCCGCTCGGCCATGCCGTCGAGCACGGTCTTCCGCCAGCCGGTGGGCAGCTTCCAGTCCGCGTCGGTGACGGCCCAGTCCCGCGCGTTTGGCAGGTCCATGATGCGGAGGTTCCTGGCCTTGCCGGGATAGATGAACGTCCCCGGGCGCAGGTCCACGGGCGTTTCCGTCCACGGGGTGCGGGGCGGTTTCCAGTCCAGCTGGACCAGCTGCGCCCGCGGGTAGTGGCTCATCTCGTCGGGTCCGGACATGGCTCACACCCTCCCAGCGGGGTCTTGCGTGTCCGCGGAAGCGGCAGGCTCGGTGGCGCCGACCAGGACCGCTGCGGTGACCGGCTCCGGCTCCCGCTCCACGGGAATGCCCGCATGCACCATCTTCTCCCGCAGCTCGTTCTCGTAGTCCTCGTAGCTGTGCACCTTCACCGGGTAATCCCACGGGTTCACGTGGCGCACCGCGCGGTTGTTGTTGGCCAGGTTGCGGGTGGGGCTGAGGAATACGCCAGGCGCGTGCAGGAGCTTGCTGAAGGGCAGGTAGGCGGCCAGCGCCGCCACCAGGAAGAGGTGGCCGAAGAAGACGCCGCCCACCGCCTCCGGAACCACGGGCGCGAACCGCACCAATCCCATGGCCAGCTCCTTGGCCGCGGCCAGGTCGGTACGGAACAGGTGCCGCATGGCAAAGCCGCTCAGGCCGATGCCCAGCAGCAGGAATAGCGCGAAGTAGTCCGTGGGCAGGGAAACGTAGCGCACCAACGGATTGGCCAGGCGCCGGCCCAGCAGGTAGAGCAGGGCGCCCAGGAAGAGTACCGACGTGAGGTAGACGGCCGGCAGCCCGATCTCCAGGAAGCTGTCCACCCGCTCCACGGCCAGCACGAGCGCCGGCACCGGCTCCGTGACGAAGCGCAGATGGCGCACGAGTAGGACGAGCATGGCCCAGTGCATGGCCAGTGCGCCGGCCCACAGCGCCAGGTCGGTACCGTAGACCAGCCGCCCGTCCGCCGTCTGCTTTGCCCGCGTGTTGCGCAGCAGGGAACGGAAGAGCAGCACCTCGATGGCCATGCGGCCCACCGCACCCGCGGCGCTGCGCGGATTGTCGAGTCGGGCCGGGCGGATCCAGTCGAGCGAGGCCTGCTGGCCACAGCTCACCGGGATGCGGAAGGGCACGGGAGCGCGCGCCCACAGCGCCACCCGGTAGAGCAGTCCACCAACCAGCAGGGCGAGCGCCGCGTAGGGCAGCGCCACCCCGAACAGCCAGCCGGCGCCGGCCGGGCCCGCAATGAAGGCCAGGGCGAACAGGGCGGCCACCACCAGGAGCGGGAGCAGCATCTTCATGGCGCCCCCTCCACCGACGCCCGTGCGTTCAAGCGATCCACCACCCACGCCACGCGCCGACGGCTCTCTCCCACGCGTAGCTCGAAGACCTGTTCGCGGCAGCGCACGTAGATGTCCACCGCTGCCAGGGCCATGGCATCGATGCGCTCCTCCAGCCGGCCTAGCTCCTCCGCCACCTCATGGGTGGGGGTCAGGCCGGCGGCTTCGGCGCGCAGGATGCCTTTCAGCAGGAGAATGAAGTGCAGGGCGGCGGATGGCCGGAGCGCCTGCACCGCGCGGATGCGGATGATGCCCTCCAGGCATGCCGCCGAGAGGACGGCATCGGCGCCGTCGAGCAACGCCCCCAGCGCCGCTCTGGTCCCCGAGCGGGCGGCATGACCGAGCGGATTGGCAAAGGGATCCTGCTCCTTGGCCAGGGCCGCGGCGCCCAGCTCCGGATACGCGGCCAGCACCGCGTCCGTCCAGCTCCGGGTCAGGGCCTCCCGGCGTTCGCACAGCCGTTCCTGCAGCATGCCTCCTCCATGGGCTTCCCGACCACCACCACCGCCAATGAACGTGGGAGGGACGGGACCGGGCCGGATGGCCCGGCACCGCCGCCGCCGCCGCCCCAGCTCACACGCAGCCCGTGGGCTTGGGCAGTCCCGCCACCTTGCACGCCCCTTTCGCGGGCCCGCTCGGGAACAGGTCGTAGATCTCCTTCAGCTTGAAACCCGTCTCCTTGCAGAGCTTCCGGATCATCGGGGCCATGTTGTACTCGAGGTAGTAGTTCCTCAGGTAGTTCACGACCTTCCAGTGCTCCTCGGTGAGGTTCTCCACGGACTCGGTAAGGGCCAGGTCACGGGCCACCGCCTCGTCCCAGGCCGCGGGGTCCTGAATGAACCCGTCCTCATCGATCTCCACCGCCTTGCCGCCCAGCGTCGTCTCCATGCCAGTCCCCCTGGTATTGGGTGCATGGCGCTCGTGGCGCCACGCGCCTACGTGAACTCCACATCCAGCCGAGGCACTTCCCGCAGCGTGGCCGGGATCGGGAACGAGCCCACCATCCGGGACAGCTCCTCCCGGTCCGCGGCGGGCACGTCCCGCGGTAGCTGCACGTCCACCGTGAAGGCCATCACGCGCTTGGGGTCGTCCGCCAGCTCCGCGGTGAGGCTCACCGCCACGTCGCCGTCCCGGTAGCCCCTTGCGTCGCAGAACCGTTGCGACATGATGGCCAGGCAGGGCCCCAGGGTCCCCGCGAGCATCTCGACGGGGTTGCAGCCCTCGTCCCGCCCACCTTCCGCGGGAGACATGTCGGTGAGGATCTCATGGCCGCGCAGGCGGACCGAAAAGGCCAGTCCCTGCCTCCGGCTCACCGTGATCAGCTCCATGCGTCCTCCTCCCTCATGCTCCCGCGGATCCGTGGCATCAAGCCCCCGTAGCGGCGTGGTGCAGCTTCACTTCCACCTTCTCCTCCAGCCCCGCGTAGTAGGCTTTGAGAATCTCCAGCACCTCCGGCCGGCTGAAGTCCTCGGGCGGGTCGCCGCCCTCGGACAGCGTCTTCCTCAGCACGGTGCCACTCAGCAGCAGGCGGTCCTCCTTGCCATGCGGGCAGGTCTTCATGGAGGCCATGCCGCGGCACTTGTAGCAGTGGAACGTCCAGTCGATCTTCAGCGGCTTCGTCTCCAGCGCCCCCGCCGGCAGCTCGTCGAAGATGGTCTGGGCGTCGAAGGGGCCGTAGTAGCTGCCCACGCCGGCGTGGTCACGACCCACGATCAGGTGGCTGCAGCCGTAGTTCTGGCGGAAGACGGCGTGCAGCAGCGCCTCGCGCGGGCCGGCGTAACGCATGTCCAGGGGGTAGCCGCCCTGGATGGCCGAGTCCTTCACGAAGTAGTTCTCCACCAGCGTGTCGACGCACCTGACGCGCACGTCCGCGGGGATGTCTCCGGGCTTCAGCTTGCCCACCAACTGGTGGATGAAGAGCCCGTCCAGCGTCTCCAGCGCGATCTTGGCTAGATACTCGTGCGACCGATGCATGGGGTTGCGGAGCTGCAGGGCCGCCACGGTCTTCCAACCGCGCTCGTTGAAGAGCTGCCGGGTCTCGGCCGGTCGCATGTAGACGGCCTTGAACTCCTCGGGGAAGTAGCTCTCGCTGAGCACCTTGATGGGGCCGCCCAGGTTGACCTCCCCCTGCGCCAGCACCATGGCCACGCCCGGATGCTCCGGATCGGTGGTCCGGTAGACTTCCTTGCACTCCAGCTCCCGGTCGATCTCGTATTTCTCGGCCACCGTCAGGATGGCCATATTGGTGCCCGTTTCCTCGTCGACCAGCGTGATGTCCTCGCCGATCTTGAAGGCCGCAGCCTCCGCCTTCGACGCCGAGACTGTGATGGGGATGGGCCAGAAGGTGCCGTCCGCCATGGCCATGTTGCTGACCACGCCGTGCCAGTCCTCCTTGCCCATGAAGCCGGTCAGCGGCGTGAAGCCGCCGATGCCCATCATGATGACGTCACCGGTCTCCCGGGACGTGATGGTGAGCTTGCGGAGATCGTCGGCCCGCCTCCGCTCGTCGGCCAGTTCATGGCCCGTCAGCAGAAGCGGCATGA
>Ga0214473_10001680_pt1 | contig 28625 bp, 23 predicted proteins | sample RVTome_7_FD_203509 | JGI IMG/M metagenome (GOLD analysis project Ga0214473, IMG submission 203509) | Soil microbial communities from uranium-contaminated site in the Upper Colorado River Basin, Wyoming, United States - RVT98D197 | ecosystem: Environmental > Terrestrial > Soil > Contaminated >...
ACGTCGAGCGGGCGGTGCAGGGTACGGCGGTGGGATGGGCAGCCGCCCGCTGCGAGGAACGCGGTGCCTGGCGCGTCCTGGCCCACCCCCTCGAATGGAGGGAGCGCGCGCGCGAGGCGGAGGTCTTCGAACGGGCGGAGCGTGATCGTCTCCTCTACGTGGCCGCCACACGCGCGCGGGACGAACTGGTGCTGGCCGTGCCCGCCAGGCAGGCGGAGACATCGCCGTGGGCGCCGCTCTACGATGCGCTGGCAATGCCCGGCTCGTACCTGGAGCTCCCCGCGTCCGGTGCCGATGTGCGCGCGCCTCTGGAGCTCGATGCCACGGGACTGGCGGAGCAGCTCCAGGCGGCGTCGCAGGTCCGCGCCGCGCTGGCCACGCCCACCTATCATGCCGCATCGGTCACCGCGCGTGTGAAGGACGGCGGGACGGCCCACATGGGGTCTCCGGGCGGCAAGGGCCCCACGTGGGGCACGGCCGTGCATGGCCTGCTCGAGGCCGCGCTGCGCGGTGCCCGCGGCGAGTCGCTGCGCGAGACCGCGCGCGGCCTGCTGCTGGCCTACGAGCGGGAACTGGACGCGGGGGGCACGCCCGTGGAGCTGGACGAACTGCTGGCCCTGGTGGAGGCCGTACGGGTGGCGCCGCTGTGGCAGCGCGCCGAGGCCGCGGAGCAGCGGCTGGCGGAGGTGCACTTCGCGCTGCCCCTGACGGCCGAGGCGTACCGGGAGCTGGTGCGCGACCTCCCCGGGGCCATCGCTGGCGCGGAAGGTGAGGCGCCGGACGCGCCGCTGGAGGTGATCGAGGGCGTCATCGACCTGGCCTTCCGCGAGGCGGAGGGCTGGACGCTGGCCGATTACAAGTCGGATGCGGCGGGCCGCGCCATCGACCCGGCGCTCATGGAACGCTACCGTGCCCAGCTCGAACTCTACGCGCGCGCCTGGGAGCGGCTGACCAACGAACCCGTGCGCGAGCGTGTCCTGTTCTTTACGGCGGACGGCCACCCCGAACGCTGGTAGCCGGCTCACCACGCGCACGTCATCATCCTGGAGGAACGCCATGCTGTCACGCTCCCTCCGGCCGCTGCTGGCCGGCACCTCCCTGCTCCTCCTGCTGGCCGCGCCCGCGGCGGCCCAGCGGCACGGCCCGGAGACGGGTGCACTGGTCATCGTGGGCGGCGCCATGCGGGACACGGCCATCGTGAACCGCTTCATCGCGCTGGCCGGCGGCCCCGGTGCGGCGCGCATCGTGGTGGTGCCCACAGCCGGCGGGGCCGATACGTACGAGCAGGACTGGGGCGGGGCCGCGGCGTTCCGCGAGGCCGGTGCGCAGGTGACCATCCTGCACACCACGGATCGCGCGGTGGCCGATACGCCCGAGTTCGCGGCGCCGCTGGCCGACGCCACGGGCGTGTGGTTCGGGGGCGGCCGCCAATGGCGCCTGGCCGACAGCTACCTGAACACCCGCACCCACGAGGCCTTCCGCCAGGTGCTCAGCCGCGGCGGCGTGATCGGCGGGTCTTCCGCCGGCGCCTCCATTCAGTCCGACTTCATGGTGCGCGGTGACACCCGCGGCAACACCGTCATGATGGGGGACCATCAGGAGGGCCTGGGTTTCATCCGCGGCGTCGGCATCGACCAGCACCTGCTGGCGCGCAACCGCCAGTTCGACATGCTGGAGGTGATCGAGGCCCACCCTGAACTGCTGGGCATCGGTCTGGACGAGAACACCGGCATCGTGGTCACCGGCGACCGCTTCGAGGTGGTCGGCCAGAGCTACGTGGCCATCTACGACCCCGCAGCGCTCAGGGAGACCCCCGGCCGGTTCACGCTGCTCGGACCCGGCACCGTGTACGACCTCGTGGAGCGTAGCGTGGTGCCGCGGGAGCGGCGCTGAACGTTCACCGGGCTGGCGCCCGCCACGCCACCATGGACTTGGGCACGCCGAGGAAGCGCTCGACGGTGATGCGCGCGGCGGGGAAGAGGCGGCGTACGTCGCTTGGGGTGAGCAGCTCCCAGTCCACCGTGCCGCCCGAAGCCTGCATCCAGAAGCGGTCGGTGACCCGCGCCACCCGGCACAGGCTCTCGTGGGCCAGGAAGTTGGTGAGCGGCAGGTGCAGGTGGTGGTCCACGGGGAAGCGCCGATCGGGCGTCTGCACGAAGTAGCCGCGGCCCACCCGTTCGATCTCGGCCGCGAACGCGCGCTGGCTGGCCCGGGCGCGTGCCTTCCATGCGACGGACGGCACTGGCCGGTTTACACCGCACTCCTCCGGCGGCAGGGTCACGTGCTCGATGACCGAATTGCACAGCACGTAGTCGAAGGCGTTCGCCTCGAAGGGTAGCGGCCCGGGCTCCACGAGCACGTGCTCGAAGCCGCGCGCCAGGCAGGCCGCGCGATTGTCCCGGCGCAGGTCGGCCACGGTAACCTCCAGCGGGACCCGGGCGCGGATGCGCGCCGCCAGCGAGCCGCCTCCCCCGCCCAGATCGAGCATGCGTGCGCCGGGGCGCGGCGCCAGCAGATCCACGAAGAGGGCGGCGCGCCGCTCGTGGAAGCGCTCGCGCAGCCGCGTTCTGAAACCCATCGGCCAATAGTAAGCGGCGCGCCGGGCTCCGGCACCGTCGCCCATTTGCCACGGCCCCCTCCGGACCGCCACGTTGTCCCGCCGGCGCATCCCGCCGCCTGGTCGTTCCCGATCCGCCCTGTCCGATCAGCCGTTCCCGATCCTCGCCGAGGAGGAGACGCGTATGGACGCGCCGCGAGACGCCCGCCCCGGCCCGGCCGAAGGCAGTCCGCAACTCGTGCGGGGTCTGGGCCTGCCCGGCGCCACCTCGCTCGTGGCCGGCACCATCATCGGCACGGGCATCTTCCTCAGCCCGAGCATCGTGGCGCGGGAGGTGGGCGCGCCCGGGCTCAGCCTGGTGGTCTGGGTAGTATGCGGCGTCCTCGCGGCGTGCGGCGCCCTGTCCTTTGCCGAACTGGGGGCGGCCATCCCCAGGGCGGGCGGCACCTATGCGTTCCTGCACCGGGCGTTCGGCCGGCCGTGGCTGCCCTTCCTGTTCGGCTGGAGCATGCTCGCGGTGGTGCTGACCGGCGTCATGGCTGCGGTGGCCACGGCCTTTGCCATCTACGCCGGCTACTTCCTGGAAGGCGTCATTCCCTACGGCGTCTGGACGCAGCGGGCCGTGGCGGTGAGCTGCATCCTCTTCCTCACGGGCATGAACATTCTGGGCGTACGCGTCGGCGGCCGCATCCAGGTGACCTTCACGGTGGTGAAGGTGGCCGCGCTGGCCGCGCTGGTGCTGGTGGGGCTGATCCTGGGTGGCGGCGGCGGTGCGCCGCCGGGGAGCCTCAGCCCCCTGCTGCCCGACGACCGTACACCGGCGGCCACGCTGGGCGCCTTCGGGACGGCCATGATCGTGGCGCTCTTTGCCTTCAACGGCTGGTGGTACGCCACCTTCGTGGCCGAGGAGGTGCGCCAGCCGGAGCGCAACGTGCCGCGCGCCATCCTGCTCGGGCTAGGCGCCGTGCTGCTCCTCTACCTGCTCGCCAACGTGGTCTACCTGCGGGTGCTGCCCTTCGAACAGCTCCAGGCCACCGACCGGCCGGCGGCGGACGCCATGCAGGCGCTGGTGGGCCCCGCCGGCGCCGGCTTCATCGCGCTGGCCGTCATGCTCTCGGCCTTCGGCACGCTGAACGCGCAGCTACTGAGCATTCCCCGCGTCTACTACGCCATGGCGCGGGACGGGCTCTTCTTCGACGCCGTGGCGCGCGTGCACCCGCGCTTCCACACGCCGGCCATGGCCATCCTTATCCAGGGCCTGTGGGCTTCGGTGCTGGCGCTCACCGGCACCTTCGCGCAGATCATCGGCTACACGGCCTTTCCTAACTACGCCTTCCTGGCGCTCGGCGTGCTGGGGCTGATGGTGCTGCGCCGCCGTGAGCCCCATCTGCACCGCCCCTTCCGGGTATGGGGCTATCCCGTGACGCCGCTGCTCTTCCTGCTGGTGTTCGCCTGGTATCTGGGGAACTCACTGGTCTACGCCTTCCAGCCCACGATGGTGGGGATCCTGCTGACTCTGTCGGGCGTGCCGCTCTACCTGTACTGGCACAGGCGGGCGCCCTGAAGCCGCGCCGCACGACGAAGCCCCGGGCCAGCAACGCCGGCCCGGGGCTCGAAGGAAGCGCGCGCGTGGAGCCCGGAGGCCCCGACGTCGCTTAAGAATTAATCAGCGGCCGCCGCCCGGGCCGCGCTGGCCGCCCTGCTCGCTGATGATCGTGGGCCGGGCGCCCTGCACCAGCTCCAGACCCATGTTGATGCCCTTCTCCGTGGCGGGGATGCCGTACTCCATCCACACCGGCGGCGGCGCGTCCTTCAGGTAGTGGTCGAAGAACTGGGCCATGCGGATGGTCCAGTCCTTCCGGTTCTGGGCCTGCCGGAGGCCATGGTCCTCGCCGTTGTAGTTGAGCATCCAGACGGGCTTGCTCAGCCGGCGGAGCGCCGTGAAGTACTCGATCCCCTGGTACCAGGGCACCGCCCCGTCCTCGTCATTGTGCAGCATGAGGACCGGCGTGTTCACCTTGTCGGCCCAGAAGATGGGTGAGTTCTCGATGAAGCGCATGGGGCTCTCCCAGAGGGTGCCGCCCAGGCGCGACTGCGTCTTCTCGTACTGGAACATGCGGCTCATGCCGGAGCTCCAGCGGATGCCGCCGTACGCGCTGATCATGTTGACCACCGGCGCGCCGGCCTCGGCGGCGGCGAAGAGGTCAGTCTTGGTGACCATGTAGGCAATCTGGTAGCCGCCCCACGAATGCCCCTGCACGCCGATGCGGTCGCGGTCCACGAAGCCCTCCTCGAGGAGCGAAAGCACGCCGGGCACCACGGCGTTCATGGCGCTCTCCCCCGGGTAGCCGATGCGATAGGGGATGTCGGGTTGGAACACCAGGTAGCCGTTGGAGACGTAGTAGGCCGTGTTGATGGAGGAGCTCCCCGCCGAGGGCGTGACATGGCGGTGCACGCCGTCCGACAGCCGCTCGTAAAAGTAGACCATCATCGGGTACTGCTGCGCGGGATCGAAGCCCTCGGGCTTGTAGAGGATGCCCTGCAGCGGCTCTCCCATGACCGAATTCCACTCCACGATCTCCGCGCTGCCCCAGCGGTACTCCGCCTGCTGCGGGTTGGCCTGGCTCTTCCGTTCGAAGGAGCGGAAGTCCGGGTCGGTGATGTAGAGGTCCGGGAAGTCCTGGTAGGTGCTGCGGGTAAGCAACAGCACGTCGGCGTCATCCGCCTTGCTCGGGTTGCCGAAGGACACGTCCTCCATGATCAGCCGCTGCGGCTGCTGGTTGCCGCGGATCCGGTCCCGGTAGAAGCCGTCCTGCTTGGTGAGCATGTGGAAGGCGCTCAGCAGGAGTGGCGCGTCCGGGTCCAGGAAGTCCTCCTCGCGGTCCAGGCTGGTCACGCGGAAGCGGATGTCATTGGCGCGTCCCACGCCCTCCGTCACGTTGCGCGGCGCGGCGCTCCCGGACGGGTCCACTTCCCACACGTCGTAACGGTCGTAGATGAGCACGCGTGCGTCACCCTCCGTCCAGCCGCCCATGCCGTAGGAGCCCGGCTCACTGGGCGAGTCGTGCAGCTCGTTGTGCACCGGGTGGGGCAGCGCGGCGGTGATGTTGCGCGCCGCGCCGCCGTCCAGCGGACGGGCGAACCAGGCCAGCTCGAGCTCGTCCCACCAGTAGAGGTAGCGCTCGTCCGGGGAGACGGACGCCGAGCTGCCGAACTCCTCCAGGATGAGTTCCCGCTCCCCGGTAGCGGGATTCACGGTGTAGATGTCGTAGTACGTGCCGTCCCAGGAAACGGCCTGCCGGTAGGGCAGAGAGGAGCGGCCAATGATCACCGTGCCGTCGCCGTCGTTGGGCAGCGTGATGTCCGGCATGTCCTCGGTGGCCAGCTGCACCGTGCGGCCGTCCCGGATGTGGTGGACCGCGTCGTAGGTGCGGTTGCGCTCCCGCTCGGCCTGCACCAGCTGCATGGGCTGCAGGAGCGGATCCTTCCAGTTCCACACGTCCAGCTCCACCTTCTCGTCATCCGGCGTGCTGTCCTCCACCTCGGGTTCGGGCGCGGTGGCCGTGCCGAAGAAGAGGCGCTCGCCGTTGTCCGAAAAGCGCAGGGAAGCCCGGTCGGCCACGGCCCAGCCCTCGGGGATGCCGGCGCCGGTGGGCTGTACCGCGGCCCGCGCCGCCCCGGCGCTGCCGTCCCAGTGGTAGAGCGCGTAGAGCGGCAGCTCCGAGGCGAAGTCATCCGCGTTGCTGACGAACGCCACCTGGCGCTGATCCTCGGCCATGGTGACCTGCTTGTAGTGGCCCTTGCCGGCCTTCAGGGTGGTGATGTCCCCCGACCCGGTGGCCATGACGTAGACGCCGTCCGCGTCCCCCGCCTCGTTCGTGCGGGTGTAGACCAGCCGCCCGCCGTCCTCCGTGAACGTGTAGTTGGTGACGTCGGCAATACGCCGCTCCTGACCGCTGTCCAGGTTGCGGAGCACCAGCGGCGTGCCCGCGGTGCGGCGCTTGGCTTGCGGCTCGCGGGCGGGGCGCTCACCGCGCTCACCGCGTTCGCCCGCGGCGACCGAATCCGGCTCCTCCTCCTCTTCCTCCTCCTGCCCGTCCGCCGCCTCCAGCTGGTATGCCACCCAGCCGCCCGCCTCGGCGGGGGTGCGGAAGGAGCGCACGTCCGGCACGCGCGTGACCACCCGGCCGGAGCTCAGCTCCAGGATGCCCAGGGTGTCCGACGGCATGTCATCATCGTCCGTGTCCGCCGCCTCCAGGCTGTCCACCACCGCCTTGGCGGGCCGGATGGTGAAGACCACGAAGCGATTGTCCTCCGTGAACGTGGGGCCCGTGGCGCGCGCCAGCTCGTGCTCTGTGGACCCGCGCACCGACTTCACGAAGACCACCGGATCGGCCTCCTCGGAGCTCTGGCCGTAGAGCAGCCACTGGCCGTCATCCGAGAGCGCCGACGCGCTGATGCGGTTCCAGATATCGTAGCTGTCGTGCGTGAGCGGCGGCTTGTTGGCCGGCGCCTGGGCGGACAGGGCGGCGGGCAGGTGCGCCGCCGCGAGGGCGGCGACCAGCAGGAATGGTGTGCAGCGCATGGGTGCCGTGCCTGGCTCGAGGAACGCCTTGGGGAACCGGGGATCGCCCGGCGGAACCGGACCGGCGCCGCGCGATCGCGGCCGGAGGGGCCCGGTATACCGGACTGGATAATATGCCTCCGGACGCGCCGTGGGGAAAGGCCAATCTCCTTCTTGAGCGACGATGCTCGTCGGCCCACCGGCCCATCCTCAACACTCCACCGGCCTGCGGCGTCCATCCTTTTATCCACCGTAGACCCACCGCAAGTCGAGGACGCAATGAAGCTCGTACGCGTGATGCCCGCCGTGGCCGTAGCGCTGGTCGCGCTGCCCCTACACGCGCAGGCGCCCGGCGCCCTGCCCGCCGAGGTCATCGAAGCCCTGGAGTGGCGGCCCATCGGGCCTGCCAACATGTCAGGTCGCATCACGGACGTGGAGGGGATTCCCAGTCCCTCCAAGACGTTCTACGTGGCCACCGCCGCCGGTGGCATCTGGAAGACCACCAACAACGGCGTCACGTTCCGCCCGCTCTTCACCAACGAGAAGGTGATCAGCATGGGGGACCTGGCCATCTCCCCCAGCAACACGGAGATCATCTGGGCGGGCACGGGCGAGGAGGACACTCGCAACTCCATCTCGCAGGCGGGCGGCATCTACAAGTCCACGGACGGCGGCCTCAACTGGACGCTGATGGGCCTGGAGAATACGGGGACCATCGGCCGCATCGTGGTGCACCCGACGAACCCCGACATCGTCTACGTGGCGGCTTCGGGCGCGGTGTGGAACCACAACCCTGAGCGCGGCCTCTACAAGACCACCAACGGCGGGCGCACCTGGGAGCTGGTGAAGTTCATCAGTGAGCGGGCGGGCTTCATCGACGTGGTGATGGACCCGCGCAACCCCGATGTGCTCCTGGCCGCGAGCTGGGAGCGCGTGCGCGGACCGTATTTCCTGCAGAGCGGCGGCCCCGGCAGCGGCCTGTGGAAGACCACGGACGCCGGCCGCACCTGGACCGAGGTCACGGGCGGCGGCTTCCCGGCCACCGAGAAGGGGCGCATCGGGCTGGCCGTGGCGCTGAGCAACCCGGACGTCATCTACGCCCTGGTGGAGGCGCAGGATCCCGAGGACCCCGACGGTGAGGGCTGCCGCGCCGCCAAGCCCGGCGGCTGCGGGCTCTACCGCTCGGCGGACGGCGGCCGCAGCTGGGAGTGGAAGGCGCCCAACAACGTGCGGCCCTTCTACTACTCGCAGGTGCGCGTGGACCCGGCCGACGAGAACCGCGTCTACTGGTCCTCGACGCCCGTGAACTGGTCCCCGGACGGCGGTGCCAGCGTGGGCAACACCACCCAGGGCCTGCACGTGGACCACCACGCCATGTGGATCGACCCCACCGATCCCGAGCGGGTCATCGTGGGCAACGACGGCGGCCTGGGCATCTCCTTCGATCGCGGCGGCAACTGGCTCTTCCCCAACACCATGAACATCGGCCAGTTCTATGACGTGAGCTTCAACATGGACGTACCCTACCGCGTGTGCGGCGGGCTCCAGGACAACGGCACCTGGTGCGGACCCAGCCGGGCCTCCGGGGGGATCCATAACTTCCATTGGTACAATGTGGGCGGCGGTGACGGCTTCGTGTCAGCCCAGGATCCGAGCGACCACGACCTCATCTACACCGAGTCGCAGGGCGGCAGCATGTCCTGGCGCAACCTGCGCACCGGGGAGCGCGGCAGCATCAGCAAGCCCCAGGGCACCCGCTGGAACTGGAACACGCCTTTCTTCATTTCCGCCCACGATTCCGACGTCTTCTACGCGGGCGGCAACGTGGTCATCAAGATGAGCGACCGCGACGACGTTGTGGCCATCTCCGAGGACCTCTCCAAGCAGGACGAGCGCAAGATCGAGATCTCCCGGCGGGAGACGGGCGGCGTTACCAGTGACGCCACCGGCGCCGAGACGTACGGCACCATCGTTTCCCTGGCCGAATCCCCGCTCCGCCAGGGCTGGCTCTACGCCGGTACGGACGACGGCAACGTCTGGATGACACGGGACGAGGGCGGCAGCTGGACGGAGCTGACGGACCGCTTCCCAGGCGTGCCCGACTCTACCTACGTGAGCCGCATCGCGGCGTCGAACCACGACGCGAACCGTTTCTACGTGACCTTCGACAACCACCGCAACGGGGACTTCACGCCCTACGTGTTCGTCACCGATGACGGCGGTCAGAGCTTCCGCAGCATCGCGGACGAGCTGCCCCACGGCGGCATCGACCACGTGCACGTGGTCAAGGAGGACCTGGTCAACCCCGACCTGCTCTTCGTGGGCACGGACGTGGGGCTTTACGTGTCCATCGACCGCGGCCTGAGCTGGCAGCGCTTCATGACCGGCCTGCCCACCGTGCCCGTCCATGACCTGGAGATCCACCCGCGCGAGCGGGAGCTGATCGCGGGTACGCACGGCCGCTCCATCTGGATTGCGGACATCGCGCCGCTGCAGCAGTTCCGGCCGGCCGTGGTAGCCCAGGCCACCCTCTTCGAGCCGGCCCCGGTCACCCTCTACAACGATTACCCGGTGGGACACCGTGCAGACGATGCGTGGACCCGGCGGGCAGGGGCTGCAGGGGGTGAGCTGGAACCTGCGCAGCCGGCCGGAGCCCCCGCCGCCCCTGACACCGCAGCAGCGTGAGGACAGCATCGCGAACGCAACGCGCATCGCCACCGTGGCGGACTCGCTGAAGCGGGCCGGCATGGAGGCGGCCTCCGTGGACCGCCTGGCCGGCCTCATCTCCGGGGAGGAGACGTTCGGCGGCGGCGGCGGCCCGGGCGGCGGTCCCGGCGGTGGCGGCTTCCAGGGCGTCCGGCAGCCCGAGTTCCGGGATCGGCCGGGCGAGTCGGCGGCCACGCCCCCGCGCCAGGGGGGCGGCGGCGGCCGCGGCGGCTTCGGCGGCTTCAGCGACGAGGACCAGGCCGTCCTGCAGGCCTTCGAGTCGGCGGGGCTGGAGATGCCGCGCCGGCGCGGCGGCTTCGGCGGCGGCCGTGGCGGCGGCCAGGGGCAGCAGGTCGAGGACGGCACGTACACCGTGACGCTCACGGTGGGCGGCCGCACCCTGACCCGGCAGCTGCGCGTGGAGGATCGTACCGGCAGCCGCTGAGGCCCGGTTCGGAGCGGTACGCGCGGGGCGCGGGGCCATGGGTCTCGCGCCCCGCGTCGTGGCGGGTGGCCGCGCCGTGGCCCCGTTCGGGCAGCGACGCGTCGGCGCACCCCCGGCCGCCTCGATCAGGCACTGATCCGGTATCGTAATGTTCTGTTTCGTATAAAAAAGGTGCGTGGCCTAAGGCATTGACGGAGGCCCTGCGCCGCCACATCCTTGGTTGAGCCCCTTCTCCCTCCCTCAGGAGTCCACCATGGACCGCCACCGCCACGCCCCCGTGCGGGACCTCGCCGGCTTGATCGCTGCCATTCTGGCACCAGCCCTCCCGCTCGCCGCCCAGCAGCCCGCCGTGGCGTTCGTGGACGTGAGCGTGGTGCCGATGGATCGCGAGCGCGTGCTCGAGCACCAGACCGTGGTGGTGCGCGACGGCCGCATCGTGGCCATGGGTGACGCGGAGGGTACGCAGGTGCCCACTGGCGCCACGCGCGTGGCGGGGGCGGGGCGCTGGCTCCTCCCCGGCCTGGCCGAGATGCACGGCCATATCCCCGGTGGCGACGGGCAGTTCGCCGAGGACGTCCTCTTCCTCTACGTGGCGGGGGGCGCCACCACCGTGCGCGGCATGCAGGGCAATCCCGGGCAGATCGAGCTGCGGCGGCGGGTGGCGGCCGGCGAGCTGGTGGGCCCACGGCTCGTGCTCGGCAGCCCGCCGCTCAGCGGCGGGCTGGAGCCCGCGGCGGCGCGGGAGCGGGTGCGCGCCCACGCCGAGGCCGGCTTCGACCTCCTCAAGGTCCACGAGGGGCTCTCGGTAGCCGCGTACGAGGCCATCGTGGCGGAGGCCAGGGTCCACGGCCTGGGCTGGGGCGGCCACGTCTCGGACGTCGTGGGGCTGGAGGGCGCCCTGGCCGCGGGCCAGACCACGGTGGACCACCTGGACAACTACTACGAGGCGGCGGCAGGTGACCATGCGCGCATCCCCGAGCTGGCGGCGCGCACCCGCGCGGCCGGCGTGGCCGTGGTGCCGACCATGGCGCTCTGGGAGCTCATCCTGGGCGCGCACCCCGCAGCGGCCATGCTGGACCGACCCGAGCTCCGCTACATGCCCCGCGCCACGGTAGAGCAGTGGACCCGGAGCGTGGAGCAGCGCGTGAGCGGTGCTGACGCCGCGGAGGTGCGCAGCATCGTCGCTTTCCGGAATGCCATGCTGAAGGGGCTGAGCGACGCGGGCGCCGAGATCCTCATGGGCACCGACGCGCCCCAGCTATTCAGCGTCCCCGGCTTCTCGCTGCGCCCGGAGCTGGCCGCCATGGCCGCGGCCGGGATGACGCCCTTCGAGATCCTGCGGACCGGTACGGTGAACGTGGCTCGTCACCTGGGGCTGGAGGCGGAGGCGGGCACGGTGGCGGTGGGCAAGCGCGCGGACCTCATCCTCCTGGAGGCGGATCCACTGCGCGACATCGGTGCGGTGGAGCGGCTGGCCGGCGTGATGGTGGCCGGGCGCTGGCTGGATCGCGCGGCGCTGGACGCCCGGCTGGAGCGGATGGCGGAGCGTGGTGGTGCGCCGGGCGCGCCGCTAACTTGGGAGGCGGTCCATGCCGGAGCGCCCCAGAAGGAGCCAGCATGAAGTACCTGCCTTTGACGCCGCTCGTGGCTGCCCTGCTGTTGCTGCCCGCGCCGCCCGCGCTGGACGCCCAGGCGCTGGAGGCCGACGTGCGGCACCAGCTGGCCACCCTGGCCCACGATTCCATGATGGGCCGTCGGGTGGGCACGCCCGGCACGGAGAAGGCGGCCCGCTACCTGGCCGCCCAGCTGGCCGCCTTCGGGGTGCAGCCTGCCGGGGACCTGGGCTACTACCAGCAGGTGCCCATGGCCCGCCCGGAGTCCGGACAGCGTCGGTCGCCGGTCCTGCTGGACGACCTGGCCGCTCTGGACACCCTGCCGGAGGCGCGGCGCATGCTCGAGCGCAACGTGGTGGGCATCATCCGGGGCGCGGATCTGGAGCTGCGGGACGAGGTGGTGGTGGTGGCCGCCCACTACGACCACGTGGGCATCGGGCAGCCGGTGGACGGTGACTCCATCTACAACGGTGCCGACGATGACGCGTCGGGTGTGGTGGCCGTTCTGGAGATTGCCCGGGCGCTGGCCGCGGGCCCCGCGCCGAAGCGCACCGTGGTGGTGCTGCTCTCCACGGCCGAGGAGGTGGGCATGCAGGGCACCCGGTATTACATGCGCAATCCCGCCATGCCGCTGGAGCGCACGGTGGCGCAGTTCGAAGTGGAGATGATCGGACGGCCGGACTCCCTGGCGGGCGGGCCGGGCCGGGCATGGCTGACCGGCTACGAGCGGACCACCATGGGAGCGCAGCTGGCCGCGCGCGGCATCCCCCTGGTCGCGGATCCCCGCCCCGAGCAGAATTTCTTCCAGCGCAGTGACAACATCGTCTTCGCGCGCGCCGGCATTCCGGCCCACACGATGTCCTCCTTCAACCTGCACACGGACTACCACCAGCCGAGCGACGAGGTGGAGCAGGTGGACTTCGAGCACATGACGGCCGTCATCAACGCCGCCCTGGACGCGGTGCGCATCCTGACGGACGGGCCCCGGCCGGAGTGGCTCCCCGGCGGCCGCCCGGGGCAGATCTAGGCCGGGCAGGCACGGCGCTCAGCCGGGCGCCGCCAGGCCCTCCCTCAGCCGTAGACCGGTCCGCCCGCGGAGCGATAGAGCTGCAGCACCTCCCGCGCCTCGTCCCTGAGAACGGCGTGGACCACCTCCATGCCCCGCTCCCGCACGTAGTCCCATGAGGCCGGAAAGACCGGCCCCTCGTCGAAGCCCACCGCCTCGGCGTCCTCCCGGCCGGCGGCGCACACCAGGCGCGGGACGCCGGCCCCGAAGAGCGCGCCCAGGCACATGGCGCACGGTTCACAGGTGGTGTGCAGCTCCAGCGCGGGCAGCCCGTCCGCGTCCAGCCGGTGGCTGCCCAGCCGCAGTTCCGCCATGGCCAGCGCCACGGTCTCGGCGTGCAGCAGCGAGTTGCCCAGCGGTACCACCCGATTGGCGCCCACCGCCACCAGCCGCCCCGTAGCCGACTCGAAGACCGCGGCGCCGAAGGGGCCGCCCGACTTCTGCAGCACGTTCTCCCGCGCCAGCATGAGGGCCAGCCGCATGCGGTCGCGGTCGCCGTGATAGAGCCGGGTCCAGTCCACCTGGCGGCGCACCCAGCCAGGGTGATCGATGCGGATCTCCGGGAAATCCACCTCCTCCCCCAGGCGCCCCTTGCCCGGCGTCACCACGTGCTCACGCTCGCTCATATCCCCATCCTAGCATGCCCGCCATGTCCTGTCTCCTCACGGGAGGCTTTCGCGCGCGCCGTATCACGCACCATCTTTTCCAGGCGACGATGCCGCGCATCTTCCACGCCCGCGCGGCTTCCCGGCGGCGCCGTATGCCGGCGCCGACCGCCTCCCCGAACCGGTCACGGGATGTATTCGCGCTGCCTCTTCTGCCACCTACCATTCGGCACCAACGACACGCTGGAAGCGTTCCCGGTGGGTCGGCGCGTGGCGTACGATCCGGGCCGCGGGCGCCTGTGGGTGGTCTGCCGCGCCTGCTCGCGCTGGTCGCTGGCACCCATCGAGGAACGCTGGGAGGCGCTCGACGCGCTGGAGCGGCTGACGCGCGATCGCGGGCGGCTGCTGGCCGAGACCGACACGGTTTCCCTGATCCGTGCGGGCCAGATGGACGTGGTGCGGGTGGGCCGGGCCGGTCTGGAGGAGGAGTCCTGGTGGCGCTACGGCAAGCAGATGCACCAGCGCAGGCAGCGCTACTCCATGCTGCACACGGTGGAGAAGGGGGCCAGGATCATCGGCTTCTTCACACTGGGCTTCGTGGTGTTGTTCGCCCCGAAGGCGCCGCTCAACCGGTCGATCCGCTGGCTGCGCTTCGGCTCCACCGCCTGGCGCGGTGAAGCCCGCTGCGCGCGCTGCGGCGGCGTGCGCCGCAAGGTGCTCTTCCGTGACAGCGACAGGCTGCTCTTCGGGCTGGCACCCGAGGAGGACGGCATTGCCGTGGCCGCGCGTTGCAGCCGCTGCGCGCTGGGGCCGCTGGGGCGCGTGGTCACGCCCGCGGGGCGCTTCGATCCCAAGGCTACGCCCGGGCACCTGATCACCGGTCACCAGGCCGAGCACCTCATGCGCCGCGTCATGGCGCACCGCAATTTCTCCGGCGCCTCCGAGCGCCGCGTGCGGGAGGCCATCTCCCTCATCGATCGGGCCGGCTCGCCCGAGCGGGCGGTGCGTGACATGGCCGCGCGGGACCGCCATCTGGAGCGCACAGTGGGCGGCAAGCACGGCCGCACGCACGCCGTGGCGCTGGAGATCGCGCTGAATGACGACGCGGAGCGCCGGCTGCTGCAGATGGAGGTCAAGGCGCTGGAGGCGCACTGGAAGCAGGAGGAGGAGCTGGCCGCCATCGTGGACGGCGAGCTGACCGCCGTGCCGGCGCTGCTGCGCCGCATGCTGGCCGGACGATCATGAGCGTGGAGGGGTCCATGAGCATCGTGGAGGCGTACAGCAAGGAGATCGACGAGCTGCTCCGCCATGCGCGCGAGCTGGCAGGTGACCTCACCCCCATGCAGCTCGACTGGCGCCCCGCGCCCGGCCGCTGGTCGGTGGGACAGAACCTGGATCACATCGTGCGCACCGGCCGGCCGTATCTGGAGGCCATCCGGCCTCACATCGCGGCGGCCCGGGCGCGCGTGGCCGCCGAGCGCGCTCCGCTTCGCCCCGGCTGGCCGGGCAACTTCCTGGTGCGGAGCATGGAGCCGCCGCCGCGCCTGCGGGTGCGGACCTTCCGGCGTCTGCAGCCGGCGACCACGCACGATCGGGAAGAGCTCCTCGCGGCCTTCGAGCGCTTCCACCGCGAGGTTGCCGAGGCCGCCCGGGACACCGGCGCGGATGCCTGGCACGCCGTCCGTATCCGATCGCCCTTCTTCCCGCTCCTGGGGCTGACGCTGGGGCAGGCCTTCGCCGTGCTGGGCGCCCACGGCCGCCGCCATCTCTGGCAGGCCGGTGAGGTAGCCCGTGCGCCCGGCTTTCCTGGCGCGGTAGCGCCCGCGGGCTAGCGCCGGTCGTGGAGCAGGAGGCCGGCCCCCACAGTCAGGCCGCGGTCCGGACTGAATTCCTCCAGGCCGATCACCCAGGCCGCGCGGACCCAGCGGGCACGGCCCAGCTGCAGTCCAAGCCGGATTTCACCGAGCGGTTCGTTGCCGCGCAAGCTCCAGTCGTGCAGGTCCGTGTGCCCCACCAGCAGGGCGTCCGCGCGCAGGTCGCGCGGCAGCGCCACCTCCACCCCGCCCACATACATCCACGCGTCATTCTGCTCGTAGTCGTGGATGAGCGTGCCGTTGATGCCCACGCCCTGCTCGGTGAAGACGGCGAAGACCGGATGGTCGTAGCGGGCGCCCAGCGTGGCGAAGAAATCCGTGCGGTCACGGTCCAGCCAGGCCACGGCTCCTGGCGGAAGTGATCCTCCCGATAGCGCCGCAGCGCCGTCCCGGAGAGCTCCACCGCCACGCGGGCGCTCCGCCAGGTGAGATGCACGTTGCCGAGCTCGAGCAGCCGCCCACGGGTGCCGGCCGGGGATGCCGATTGGCCGTCCAGCACGGCGGCGCCCGCCTGCAGCTTCAGACGGACACCGTCCTGGAAGATGGACCACTGCAGGGGCTCCACCGGCCGCAGTTGGGCAGCGCCTGGTGCGGGCAGGAGGGGGGCGCACAGGAGCAGCGCAGCGCCCACGCCGCGCCCGCGGCCCGCCGGGCGCTCCCGCCGCAGCATGAGCGCCAGCCAGCCCCCCACCGCGATGAGCGCGAAGCTGAACCACTGGATGGCATAGCCCAGGTGCGGCCCGGGATCCAGCGGAGGTGGTGGTAGGCGTACGGGAAATCCCGCCTGTCCATCCTCGGGGAGGAGCTGGAGCATGGCCGCTTCCAGCTGATAGGGAAACTGAGCGCGCAGAGAGGCCTCGTCGATGGCGTACCAGGTCACGCGGAAACTGTCCACGGCGCTCACCTCCGCGCCCGGCACCCGCGATGCGGATGCGCCGGGAAAGGGCACCAGGAGCCCGTTCAGCAGCGTGTCTCCTGCCACGCGCACCGCGGCCAGATCCACCCGGGCGCCGTCCGCCGCCGGCAGCCACCCGCGCTGCACGAAGACGGCCCGCCGGCCACCCTCCAGCACCAGAGGCGTCACCAGGTGCCCCCCCGGCGACCCCCTGTGCAGCCGACCCGGCAGCACGATGGAGCGGTCATGGTCGAAGCGTCCCGCGGCGGTGGCCGCGCGATAGAGGACGCCCGCCGTGTCCGCCACACCGTTGCGCAGATCCACGGCGGGCGCCTCCAGCCGCGCCCGGACGGCCGCATTGCGCTCGGCCACTTCCGCGCGCCGCTCCAGTTGCCAGAATCCCAGGCGGACGCAGAGCGCGGCCACGGCCAGCACCACGAGGGTGCCCACCAGGACGCGGGTCGGCAGGGAGCGGCGCGCGGCAGGCGAAGGTCGGGGTTCGGACATGGCCGCAATAGTAGTGGGAATGGAGGGGCCGGGCACGCCCTCCCGCAGTGTGGCAGCACCGCGGGATGCGCCACGCCGCCGGGCCCACGTCTTGCCCGCAGCGTGTGTCCCGCCCATCGTGGGGGCGTCCCCCAACCGGAGATGGAAATGCACGTACGATCGATCCTTCCCGTCCTGACCGGCCTCGCGGCCGGATGCGCCGGCGGCGCGGCGCCCGGGGCGCCGGTGCCCGGCGCACCGGCGTTTTCCTACGTGGTGCCCGAGCCGGCCACCCTGACCTACGAGCGGGCGGACACGTCGGTGCTGACGATGGAGATCACGGGCATGGGGTCCATGGCCATCGACGTGACGCTCCGCACGGTGGCGGCGCTGGGCTTCGAGCCCGGCCAGGCCGGCGGCGTGCAGGTCCGCGTGAACGTCACGGAGCTCGAGGGCAATGTGGCGAACGCCATGGCCGGTACCCAGCGCGTCAGCCAGACGCCCGGACCCGCGCTCCTCCAGGTGAGCGCCTCGGGAGACGTGGATGTGCTGGAGAAGCCCACGCTTCCCACGGAGCTGGCGCAGGTGGTGGGTGGCGAGAGTCTGTACCGGGATTATTTCCTGCAGCTCCCCGCCGAGGACGTGCGTCAGGGGGCCGGGTGGGTGGACACCGTGAGCGTCACCGAGGATACGGACGGCATGCGCAGCACCTCGGAGACCATCATCCGCTCGGTCTGGGCGCGCGATACCACCGTGGCGGGGCAGAGCCTGCGCGTAGTCGAATCCACGGTGGACATCACCGCGCGTGTGGAGGGGAGCAGCCAGGGCACGCGCATCGAGCAGCAACTGGCCGGCAATGGTACGGCCGTCACACTCTGGGATCCCCGCCGGCACGTGGTCGTGGCGCGGCAGGAGCGCGCGGAGATGAGCGGCACCATGGCGCTGCCCGACATGGGGATGAGCGGCATGCCGGTGAGCATGCGGACGCGCTCGTACATGGTGCTGCGCCCGGCGGGATGATCTACGGCTCGGGCCGCTGCTCCTGGCGGACCGAGCGCCCACCCGCCACCAGCCAGTGCCCGCCCAGCCCCAGGACGTAGAGCCCGCTCGTCACGAGGTGCCCCAGCACCATGGCCTGCAGCCAACCGGCGTGGGTCACGGCCTGGATCAGGTAGCCGGTGAAGACCATGGGCACGAGCACGGCCATGGTGGTGATGCCCGTGCGGCGGCGCACGCTCAGGCCGCTTCTGAAGTGCGCCCAGATGTGCCCGGTAGCAATCAGCCCGAGGGCAAAGACCATCACCGGCGCCACCACGATGTGCGCCTTGAGCATCCACGGCTGCAGTGGATGATTGATCACCGCCCACGGTTCGATGGGCGTCATCAGATACTTCATCCACGCGTACACGATGCCCGTGAGCGCGGTGGCCGCCGAGCTGCCCAGCAGCAGCCACTTCTGGAAGGCGTTCACCGCCCCCCAGCCTCCAACGGCCCGATCACCTGGTGAAGGGCAAGGACCCGCCGGACCGCGTCGATAACGGCGTTCGACGTGAGCGTGGCGCCCGTCATGTTGACGATGCCACCCTTCGTGGACACGCGGTTATCCAGGTGCCGATTCCGGAACTGCGCCAGCCACCCCTCAGGAGCCAGGTAGTCCGGCGGCTCGGTGAACTTGATCACCTCCACCCGCTGCACCCGCCCGTCCGGCCCCACCACGATCATCAGTACCTCGGGCAGGGTGCGAACCCGGTGCACGTCGAAGTAGGCCACGCCCGCCGCGGCTCCGCCCCGCCGTCCCACGTAGTACGTGACGATGCTCTGCTCCACCCCCACGCGCTCACCGGCCAGGGCGCGCGCCCGGGCCAGGTCGGCGTCCGTGAGGTAGGCCGTCTCGCGCTCGATGGTGGCCGGCGCGGGGAAGGCCAGGCGGAGGGCTTCCTCCTGACTCATGAACACCTGGGCGGTCGCGGCGCCCGGCAGCGCGAGCGCCGCGAGGGCTCCCAGGAGGAGCCCCCGCGCCGCCGCCGCCCGTAGTGGGCTCAGAAGATCCATCCGAGCGCCATGTTGAACTGATTCGTGCCCAGGTCGGCCAGGTTGGAGTGCATCTGGTAGTCCGTCTTCCACACCACGTTGGTGATGGGCTTCCAGGACGCGCCCACGGTGAGGATGGTCCGGTCGTTCGCGGGGTTGGCCGAGAAGCCTTCGAGCACGCTCCGCTGGGTGTTCACCTGCTCGTAGCGCACGAAGGGCGTGAGCTGGTCGGCCAGATCGGTGCCGCGCAGCACGTCATAGCCGGCCTGCACGTACCAGCCCAGCATGGACTCCGCGATGCCGTTTGCGCCCGTGAGGCCGTTCAGGGCGCTCAGCTCGCGCGCGTCGTTCACATGCGCGCCCGCCACCAGCGCCCGCAGGTCCAGGCCGCCCACGTTGTAGTCCAGGTGCCCGTCCCAGATGAGCGTGCCGGCGTCCACTTCCTGGCCTTCCAGCTCCGCGTTCTGGCCCGACTGGCCGAAGTAGACGGAGCCGCCGGCCAGCAGGCCGAGGATGCCCTGGTAGTCCAGGCGCGCGGCCACACCGAAGTCCTCCGCCAGCGCCCGGGCGCCCTTCTGCCGTCCCCCGCGCAGCCCCGAGCCGCTGAAGCCGGCACCGTTCAGCCCGTTCAGGACGTACGCCCGCCAGGCAAAATCTCCCACGCCACCGAACAGTCCGATGCCGTTCTCCCGCCAGGTGGTGGGGATGATGGCGTTCTCGGTCACGGCCCGCTCGGTGCCCAGGAACGTGGGCGGCTCGTGCAGCTCGTTGACCAGCCCCATGGGGGCCAGCAGCAGGCCGGAACGCAGGCCCACGTGGTCATTCAGCAGGTAGTCCACGTAGGCGAACTCCAGGAAGACCTCGTCCACGTGCTCGATCTCGATCTCGGAGTTGAAGAGCAGGCGGTCGTTGAACTTGTAGCCCACGTACAGAATGGCGCGCAGGGCGTCCACCTGGTCACGCGCGCTGGCGGGCGAGCCGTCCTGGCGCTCGCCGGCGTAATTCTCGTACAGGATCTCACCGTAGCCACCGAGCGAGACGCCCTGGCCCACCTTGTAGACCTTGGACGCGGCCGGACCCAACCCCAACACGGAGGTATCGGCCTGCACAACCTCACGTCCCAGCCGGAGCTGCTCCAGTTCACGTGTCATGGCGTCCATGCGCCGCTCCAACTCCGCCAGCTTCACCGAGTCGGGACGCTCCTGCGCCGCCGCCTCCATGGGGGTCCAGAGCAGCGCGGCGCCCAGCACCACCACCGCCCATTTCGATACGCTCATCGTAAAGTCCTCTCGGCTTGAATCGTTCGGGTCAACCACCGCTCCATCGCGGCGTTTCTATGGGGCACGAGGCCCCTGGGTGTATCCTCCAGGAAGAGGACCGCCACATCCTCCCGGTCCCGCGCCCAGGCCATGCCGGCCGCGGGACCGAGGACGAACAGCGCCGTGGACAGGGCGTCCGCGGCCAGCGGATCGGCGGCCACGACGGTCACGCTGCCCCACGCCGGCACCGGCTGGCCCGTGCGCGGGTCGAGCAGGTGGCCGTAGCGCTGGCCGGCCACCTCGATGAAACGCTCCGAGGCGCCGCTCGTGGCGGCCGACACGTCCCGCAGCAGGAGTTCTCCCACGGCCTCCTGCCGGTGGCGTGGATGGGCCACGGGGACGCGCCACCCGCCGCCGTCCGCCGGCTGACCCAGGGCCATGATCTGGCCGCCGAAATCGAGCACGGCGTCAGTCACGCCCGCGGCCCGTAGCGCGTGCGCAGCGGCGGCGAGCGCGGCGCCCTTGCCGAAGCCACCGGTGTCGATCCACGCCGCGGCGTCGTTGCGCGTGAGGGTGCCCGCCGCGGCGTCCAACGCCACCCCGGCCCGGACGGCGCGCAGTGCACCGCGCAACGATGCCGCATCGGGCACGCGGCCCGTCCCGCGCAGATCCCAGGCGTTGACCAGCGAGCCCACGGCCGGCTCGAACGCGCCGCCCGTGCGCTTGGACCAGGCCTCCGCCTCCAGCAGAAGCACCAGCAGCGCCGGAGACACGGCGGCGGAGCTGCCGCGGGGCGTGGCGTTCAGCCGCGCCATCTCGGCGGTCCCATCCCAGGTGGAGAGCAGGGCGTCCAGGCGACGCACCTCTGCCAGCGCTTGCTCGCTGGCCCCGGTCGCGGCCTCCCGGGTGGGCGCGCCAACCTCCAGGCGGAGCCGCGTCCCCATGACGAAGCTCTCGCGCTCCAGCCACACGTCCGCCAGCTGGCCGGTCGCCGCCATGCCGTCGCCAGCTTCCGTGCGGCCCCCCGCCGTCACACCGCCGCCCGCGACCACGCCAGCGCCCGCCACCATGAGGGGCATGGCCGCGATCAATACCGCCCGCCTGAGCGAGCGTGGCGTGGAGCGTGAGGTGCCGCGCTGGAGCATGCTGACCATCGTCGCTTAGAATGCGATTGAGAATCGTTCGCAACTAAAGTACGCGCCCAGGCACCCAAGTCAATGGCTGATTCGTCGGGAGGTTTCCGTGATCGTGGGCGGGGATTCTCCGCGTACGCGCGGCGGCGGCTAGACGCGAACGGGGCCGCCTCCCCGCAGGAAGGCGGCCCCGTTTCACGGGCGTGGCGGCGGAAAGATCTAGCCGCGCACGGCCACGAATTGCATGTCACGAGCCAGAATGTGGTTCCGCTCCTGCTGGTTCAGCAGCGGCGAAGCGGCCAGCAGGCGCGCGCGCTCCATGAGCTCCTCCGCGTCCCCCGTCCGGCCCAACTGGGCAGCCACGGCGGCCGCGCTGATGAAGCTGTGGGCCGCGTCCTGGACGGCGCCGCGGGCGTGGGCGTTCTCCCCCGCACGGCGGGCTGTGCGGTAGGCCCGGCTGTACTCGCCTGAGCTCATCCAGATGCCGGCGGCCGTCATGAGACTGGCATGGATCTCCGCGTCCGCGGCATCCCGATACTCCACCGACTTCTCCAACAGCCGCGCCGCCTCCATCCACCGGGCCGGCTGGTCGAAGAGCTGGACGGCCTGCGCCTTCAGCTCGTCGGCCTTCTTGATATCGGGCTCACCAGCCGCGGCCGTGTTGGCCTGGAAGGCCAGCATCAGAGCTGCCGCCGCCGTCGTGATCACTCGCGTGGTCCTCATGGTCGTCTCTCCGTTCGCCTGGGTTCTCGCGGGGCAAGGGAGCATCGAACCGGATGGTCTGCCTCCCCCGCACGCTGACTTGGACGGTGCGGGTGGTGGGATGGTTTCGCTCCGGCCACGGATTACCCGATTGCAGGTATGAAACGCCGTCGTGGAGGTACGAACCGCAGCTCACACGGCGGCCGATTCGCGCTGTACCAGCGGGATCACCTCGGCCGCGAAGCGCTCCATCTCCTCGTGCTGCGGGCTGAACTGGAGCAGCAGCAGATTCACACCCGCCTCCTCGAAGGCCAGGATGCGCTCGGCCACCTGCTCGGGCGTGCCCACCAGCCCGGCGCGCAGGCCGCGATTAGACACGGAGTAGTCGGCCAGGCTGACCTTGCGTTCGAGCTGCGTGTTGCCGATCCAGTCCTGGTAGTTGGCAAAGCCCCCGGCGCTCTGGCGCACGTCCGTGATGCGCTCCAGCTCCTGGCGCGCCGCACGCTCACTGTCCCGCACGATGGCGTAGCCCGCCACGCCGAAGGGCATGGCAGGCGCGCCGGCGTACCGCGCGCGCCGCTCCCGCATGTCGGCCAGCTTGGGGGCGATCACCTCGGGCGGGTCCCCGTGGGTCAGCCAGGCGTCGCAGTGCTCGGCGATGAGCGCCTTGCCGGCGGCCGACTCGCCGCCGGCGTAGACGGTCGGGCGCGGCCGGCGGAGCGGCTTGGGCTCCAGGATGGCCTCCTCCACCGTGTAGTAGCGGCCGCGATGGGTGAACACGCTTTCCGTCCACATGCCGTCCACCACCTGGAGCCACTCGGCCGTGCGCGCGTACCGCTCGTCGTGCGGGTCAAAGCGGATGCCGTAGCGCCGCGCCTCGGTGGCCCACCACGCCGAGACCACGTTGATGGCCAGGCGGCCGCCGCTGATGTGGTCGATGTTGGCGGCCTGCTTGGCGAAGGTTGCCGGGTGATGGAAGGTGGGGCGCACCGCCACCATGAGCTCCAGGCGCTCGGTCACGGCGGCCAGCGCCGCGGCCGTGCTCCACGCGTCCAGCGAGGGCGCCTCCTCCCCCTTGATGTCATTCAGGTTAAGCTCGGCAATGAGCGTCAGGTCGAAGCCGATCTCCTCACTGCGCCGGGCCAGGCGGCTCACGTAGGACCAGGATGGCTCCATGCCCTCGTCCTCCACGTTGCGCAGCCAGCCGCCGAAAACGGGAAGCCAGTATCCGAAGCGCATCACGCCACCTCCAGTCCGGTGACACGGGGCGCGCGCGCGGCGTCAGCCAGCTCCGCCTCCAGCCAGTCGACCAGCCGAGCGAATGGATCGAAGCCCAGGACACGCGGGCCGTCGGCCACGAAGTTGGAGAGCGCGTTCACGTCGTAGAAGACGTGTCCCCCGTCCCGCTCGTCCACGACGTACTCCACCCCACCGATTTCGATGCCCGCGGCGGCCGTGATGCGCTCCACCTCGGCGATGACCCGCGGCGGCGGCGTGTACGCCTCCACGCGCAGACCGTTCAGCGGCGCGTCCAGCGCGCACGCGGAGCGGCTGAGTTCGGCCCCGTCCACGCTCTGGCACACGTCGGCGGGGCAGAGGTTGAAACTGTCTGCCGGCGCGTAGATGCGGATGGCGTACAGGAAGCGGCCGTCCAGCACCTCCACGCGCACGATACGGCCGGCCTCCGGCGGCACGTACTCCTGGACCAGCAGGGTGCCATCCGCCCCCGCGTCCAGGCCGCCACGGGACGCCCACGCGGCGAGCGCCACCGGATCGTCGAAGCGGCGGACGCCGGCGCCGCTGCCTCCCACGTTGGGCTTCACGATCACGGGGGAGCGGAGCCCCTCAGACGCGTCCACCAGGGCCGCCGGATGGTTGCACACCCGGGTGCGCGGATGGGGCAGGTCCAGTTCATCGAGCAGCGCGATCTGCGCCGCCTTCGAGACCTCCGTTCGCCATGCCCGCGTACCGTTGATCACCCGCACGCCGCGCCGCTCGAGGTGCGCCAGGAATTCTCCGGTGTAGCTGATTGCGTGCCCCGCGCCGCGCAGCCACGCGGAGGGACTCATACGGTTGAAAGCGACGTCCCATGCCACCTCCCCGGCGGGATCGAACCCATGCGACCGCGCGTCGATCCGGTCGTGTGGCACACCGCGCCGCTCCAGTTCCTGGAACAGCGGCCTGAACCAGTCGGGATGTTCGTAGTAGATGCCGAGTCTGCTCATAACCTCTCCTCAGGGTGCAATGAAAAAGGGCCCCTCTCGTGTGGAGAGGAGCCCGCGCATCGTGCCGGCTCTGCGCCGGTGCGCCACCAGGGCGCGCACGTCTACGGGTCAGCCTCTCCGCGTGGAAGAGCCGTACACTCGCAGCACATGCACATCAGGTGGCGGACCGGCATCGCGCGCCTTCGGCGTGTGAGGTCCCGGAAAAACGAAAAGCCCGGCGCAACGGCCGCCGGGCAATCGCGTTTTAGCACCTTGTTTAACGTGGCGGCAAGCGGCGGCAAATCACCACGACAGATTGTCGAGTCGCCAGAATACACCACGAGCGGCGTGGTGTCAAGACGCATCCAGCGGGCTGGCCACCGGCGGTGGCCTGAGCAGATCCGCGAGGCGGGGCAGAACCTCCCCCAACGACCCCTCCACCTTCACGGCGGCCATCTCATCCGCGCGCGTGGGGCCCAGATTGACCACCGCCACGGGGAGCCCCGTGTCCCGCGCCTTGTAGAGGAAGCGGCGGCCCGAGTAGACGGCCAGCGAGGAGCCCACCACAAGCAGTACCTCGGCCTCGTGGAAGAGCCGCCACGCCTCGTCCACCCATTCCCGGGGGACGTTCTCGCCGAAGAACACCACGTCCGGCTTCAGCATGCCGCCGCAGTGGGCGCAGTCGGGCACGCGGAAGCTGGTGAGCGCGGCGCGGGGCAGTTCGGCATCACCATCGGGAGCGCTCTCGATCCGCCTGGTGTTGGCGGCGCTCCGCAGCCGCTCGGTCCAGCCGCGGTTCATGGCCAGGAGCCGTTCCTGAAGGGCGGCCCGCCGCACCGGGCTGCCGCAATCCAGGCAGCGCACCCAGGCCAGCGAGCCGTGCAGCTCGACCACCCGGCCGCTGCCGGCCTCCTGGTGCAGACCGTCCACGTTCTGCGTAATGACGCCGCGCACCGCGCCCACCGCCTCGAGGTGCGCCAACGCTCGGTGTGCCGCGTTGGGCCGCGCCGCCGTGAAGCGCGGCCAACCGACCGTGCTGCGCGCCCAGTAACGCTGCCGTCCCTCCGGATCGCGCACGAACTCCTGGAACTGGACGGGCGCCCGACGGCGCAGGCTCCCCGCGGGTCCACGGTAGTCGGGAATGCCGGACTCCGTGCTGCACCCCGCACCCGCCAGCACCACGATCCGGCGGCCGCGTAACAGGTCCGGAAGGGCGCCGTAGGCGGCTTCATGGTCGTGGCTTGTCACGGGTCAGTTGGGCTGCATGCCACCGCCATCCCCCATCATGCGGTTCATGGACGTCATGGCGTCGAGGATGCCGTAGGACCCCATGCGCATGGGGTCACCGCCCAGGAAGATCCGGGCGCCCAGGGACATGCTCCAGAAGCTATCAGCGTCGAACAACGCTGCCGGCTCCAGCGTGGCGGGGCCGCGCTCCCTGCTGACGGCGTGAAACTGCGTGTCCACGAACGGGCGGATGCTGACCGTACCCCGCGTAGCCAGGTAGTTGTACCCCACGTTGAGGATGGTCCAGCGCGTGGCGCCGATGGCCTCCTCGTCGTGGTCATAGCGGAAGAAGCCGGCGCTGCCGGGGGCCCCGTCGCGCGGATACTCGGGCCGGGTGGCGTGCTCCACGCGCAGGTAGGGCTGATGGCGCCCCAGCAGGAGCTGCGCCTCACCCAGCGCGCTGAAGTAATCCAGGTCATGCTCGCCCTGCCCGCGGGAGAACTCCGCCAGGGTGTAAAGGTCGCCGAAGTCGTAGGCGGAGGCGTGCCGTAGCGCCATGTTCCAGAGCTGCGTCGTGACCTCCTGGTCGTGGTGCTCCTCGGTCACCGAGGCGTAGCTGGCGCTGGCCTCCCACGCCGCGGCGGGGCCGTGGCCGGCGCCCCACCGCCGCCCGACGCGCGCCGACCAGCTGTCCCCGAAGCTCTCGATGTTGCTGAGATCGTAGGGCCCCTCCGGCTCCGTCCCGCCGAACAGACCCGCCTCCACGCTCCAGCCGCTGCGCAGGAAGACGCCGTTCAGCGTCCAGCGCTCCAGCAGCTGGGAGAGATGATGATTGGTGGGGTATTTGAGACCTGGGCGGGCCATGGGGTCGTCCGTGCCGTAGGGTGCGAAGCCCTTGCCGCCCGAGATGGAAGCCTCACCGCCCGCCACGTTCCAGAGATTCACGCTGAGCATCAGCTCGTGCAGCAGGGTGTGCGGGTGGCGCTTGTCAATGAAGCCCTCACCCCAGCCGCCGAACGTCAGCTCGCCGTCCTCCAGCGTCAGGCCCTCGAAGTTGAGGGTGGTGCGTAGCGACAGGCGCGAACCCGGGCTCTCCACGTTGAACATCGTGGCCGGCTGCGTGAGGTAGAACGCCGTCTCCCGCAGCGCGCTGCCCTCCGCCTGGCCCGGTGCGCCGAAGGTGACGATGGGAAAGGCCTGCGCCATGCCGAGCAGGCGCCATCCGGCGCCGAGATCTATGGACCACATGTCGTGCTCCATCGCGTCGGCCGTCTGTCCCGGCATGGCGCCGTGCTCTTCGTGCTGCCCGGCCAGGGGCGTAGCGGCCAGGGCCAGGATGATAACGCCCGGGAGCGCCGCGTATTTCGTTTGTGCCTGCATGCTTCTCCTGCGTGCGTGTGTGGCGCGCGGCGGGTGCAAGTGCGGGACCACGCGCGCGGCATCCGCGGCTGCGGGTTCAGCCGCGATACGGTTGGGGGTACCGATGCGGTTGCGGATCTGGTGGCTGATCAGGTTTGTTCGACGGTCCCATTCCGCCTATCATCCCCGGCATTGGATTCCTTCCGGGCGTCGCGCCCACGCGCGCCAGAATATCGTTTGAATGTACGACACGAATGCCATACGGGCCGCACTGCGTCTTGCCAGCGCGGTTTGCGCCCTCGCGATGATGCCGGCCGGGCACGCGGCCGCCCAGCCGACGCACGGCACCGCTAAGGTGCGCGTGCTGGCCGAGGGCCTGCCCGTGCAGGGGGCCCGCGTCTCGGCCGGTGCCTTCGGCGGCCTGACCGACGTGCGCGGGGAAGCCTCCCTGCGCCTCCCGGCCGGTGCGCACACCCTGGAAGTGACGAGCTTCGGACTGATCTCCCGCACGCTGCCCATGCGCGTTCGCGCCGGGCTGGACACGCTCGTGGTGGTGGCCCTCGAGCGGGACGTTATCGAGCACGAGGGCATCATCGTGAGTTCCACGCGCGCCGAGCGCAGGATCGAGGACGAGCCAGTGCGCGTGGAGGTGATCGGCCGGGAGGAAGTGGAGGAGAAGCTGCTCATGACACCCGGCGACATCTCGATGCTGCTAAATGAGACGGCGGGACTACGCGTGCAGCCCGCCGCGGCGTCACTGGGCGGGGCCAGCGTGCGAATCCAGGGCCTGCGCGGCCGCTATACCCGGATCCTGTCGGACGGGCTGCCCCTCTACGGCGGGCAGGCCGGTGCGCTGGGGCCGCTGCAGATCCCGCCCATGGATCTGGCGCAGGTGGAGGTCATCAAGGGCGCCGCCTCCGCGCTACACGGGGCTGCCGCGCTGGGTGGAGTGGTCAACCTCATCTCCCGCCGTCCCGCCACGGGTGGCCAGACCGAGGTGCTGCTCAACCAGACCACGCAGCGGGGCACGGACGCCATCCTGTGGCGCTCGGATGCGCCGGGCGAGCGGTGGGGCTACACCCTGCTGGCCAGCGGCCATCGCCAGGAGCAGGTGGACGTGGACAGCGATGGCTGGTCCGACCTGCCCGGCTTCCGCCGCGCCTTCGTGCGGCCCCGTCTCTTCCTGGACAACGGCAGCGGCGCGAGCGGCCTGCTCACCCTTGGAGCCATGGTGGAGGAGCGCGAGGGAGGCTCGCTGCCCGGGAGACGCACCCCGGACGGCAGCACGGTCAGAGAGGAGCTGCGCACCGAGCGCTTGGACGGCGGGACGCAGGCCCGAATTCTACTGGGGGAGACGCGCCTGCTCACACTGCGTGGCTCCGGCTCGTTGCAGCGCCACGAGCACCGCTTCACGCAGGTGCTCGAGCGGGACGCCCATGCCACGGCCTTCGCGGAGGCGGCGCTGACCGGCACGGCCGGGGCGCATGCGTGGGTGCTCGGCGGGGCTGTGCAGGTCGACGACTTCCGGGCCCGGAGTCTCGACGGCTTCGATTACACCCATGTGGTGCCAGCCCTGTTCATGCAGGACGAATACGAGGTGGCGGACTGGCTCACCCTGGCCGCGAGCGGGCGCCTGGACCACCACAGCGAGCACGGTGCCTTCCTCAGTCCGCGCCTCTCTGCCCTGCTGCGGCCGGCTGGCGAATGGGCCGTGCGCGCCTCCGCCGGCGGCGGCTTCTCCGCTCCCACCCCGTGGACCGCCGAGACCGAGGCGGTTGGCCTGAGCCGGGTGGTGCCGCCGGCCGACCTCGAGGTGGAGCGTGCCCGGAGCGCCTCGGTGGACGTCGGCCGCCACATGGGTCCCTTCGAGTTCAACGCCACGCTCTTCGGCTCCGCGAT
>Ga0214473_10001681_pt1 | contig 28618 bp, 22 predicted proteins | sample RVTome_7_FD_203509 | JGI IMG/M metagenome (GOLD analysis project Ga0214473, IMG submission 203509) | Soil microbial communities from uranium-contaminated site in the Upper Colorado River Basin, Wyoming, United States - RVT98D197 | ecosystem: Environmental > Terrestrial > Soil > Contaminated >...
CCAGCACTGCCCCGGTCACAAACCCCGGCTCTACTCCGAATTCGATCGCGATGATCGTGGACAGCACGGCCGACGGCATGGCCGCCTCCAACACCCCTACCTGAAAACCGATCGCCTGCAGGCCGAAAACCGGCGCCAGGACCCAGGCCAGGGCCGGCGAGACCAGCAGTCGCAGGGCTGTCGCCACGGCCAGCGTCCCGCGCTGCGGCGGCAACCCGGACACTCCGATCTGCATTCCCAGGATGAGCAGCATGCACGGCACCGTGGCCGATCCGAGCAGCTCGATCGGCCTCCACAGCGCCAGCGGCAGCTGGAGGCCCTGCGTCCGCACGATCAGGCCGAGCGGGATCGCGTACACTGCGGGGACCTTGGCCAGTCCGATGATCGCACGCAGTGGGCTGCGCCTGCCGACCGTGGCGATGTAGACGCCGGCGGCATTGGTCATCATTGCGCTGGTCACGAAGAACAGGCTGGCCCAGGCCAACCCGAGATCGCCGAAGGCGAATTTGTTGACGGACATGCCGTAGTTGCCGGCGTTCATGAAGGTTGTCGACAGCATGAAGGCGGCAGCCAGGCTGCCTTCGAGGCGCGCGACCCGTGAGACCGCCCAGCTCACCACGCCCATCAGCCCAATCAGAACGGCGGCGAAGGCCATCATGCGCAGGATGTCTTCCACCACGATTCCGGTGGTGACCAGCAGCGTGAAGACCAGCGCAGGGGAGAAAACGTAGAAGGTCGCCTGGGAAATCGGACGGGGATCGACGTGCAGGGTCTTGCGGATCAGGAAGCCGGCGGCTGCGGCCAGGAGGATCGGGAGGATGTTGTCGGAGAAGAGGCCGAGCAGCTCATTCAATCCGGAGACTCCTCCGGATTGTCGAACTCGAAGAGCAGCAGGTTGGGTGTTCCTTCCAGGAACGCCAGGTTGTCCAACGCATCTTCAATGATCTGTGCCTCGCCCGGATCATCCGAGGACTCGCTGACCGCCTCCAGCGCTTGGACTGCCAAGCGGCCGCCCACCTGACCCAGCGCCCAGATGGCCTCCCGCCGGACTTGCTGGTCGACATCTCCCAGGAGGTAGATCAGCTCTCGGGCAGCCTGCTGCAACGCCAATTCGCCGACGGCGTGGGCCGCTTCCTGGCGGACCCGGGGTCCGGCATGCGTGAGGTCGGACATGACCAGAGGTGCCCAGGCCTCGTTGGCCGATCTCCCCATGGCCCGTAGGGAGGCCAACCTGTGGCCCTCCTGGTCGGAATCATACGCCTGCTGGATGAGGTCGGCAACCTCGGCCCGCGAGGAGTGTCCCAAGGAGGCCAGCACGGCCTGCCGCACCGGCTGGCTGGCATCCTGGGTCATGCTGCCCAGCAGGCCTTCCTCCATCTCCCGCACCAGATCCCGGCCCAGCTTCTCCAGCTCCCCCAGGTAGACAAACTGGCCCAGGGCATTGGCGGCCGCCTGCCGGACTTCCGCAGACGGGTCGTCGGCCAGCAATCGCAGCAGTGGTCGCACCAGGCCGGTATCCTGGCTCTCCCATAGGTTTTCAACCGCCACCTGCCGCGCCCGGGCGTCCTGGTCGCTCAGGGCCATTCGATTGATGGCCTCGAAGGTCAGCTCGAAGTGCTCGTCGGCCAGTTTGCGCAGTTCCCGGAGGATGTACAGCCGGCGGTCCGGGCTCAAGGAGTGCCAGGCCTCCGTCAGTGCGTGCAGCTGCGGCCCTCCCAGATCGGACAACTCGGAGAGCTGCTCCGGTGTGGGAGACCTGGTGGCGTTCTGCAGGGACCTGACCAGTTGAGAGAACTGCTCGTCCATCGGAGGTCAGGAATCCGATCTAGCGGGGGAGTTGGATGGGGTTGATGAAATCCTGCAAATTGACGTAGATGATCAGGGCCAGGAGGACCATGAAACCGATGGTGTGGGCCAACCCCTCATGCTGCGGGGATAGCCGGCGGCCGAACGTCGCTTCGATTGCAACGAACAGCAGCCGCCCGCCATCCAGGGCCGGGATCGGGAGCAGGTTGGCGAAGGCCAGCCCGGCGCTGATCACGCCGATCAAGTTCAAGGTCAAAAAGGGGCGCTGGGCCTCTCGATCCACGCCGCCGGCCCACACCAGCATGTCATACATGCCCTTGAGCCCGCTCACCCGCGCGTCCTCCGCCGCCACTTCGCCCTGCAGCAGCCGGCTGGGCAGGTGCACCATCTCACTGAACTGCAGCCACGTCGAACGCAACCCGAGCTGCGTGGCTTCGAACCAGCCCACCACTCGCACCGGATTGCTCAGTGTGACTCCCAGCGGACCCTCTTCGTCGGGGGGATCGGCGCGCGGAACCGCCTGCAACACCAGTTCCTGCCCGGCGCGCAGCAACCGCAAGCTGGTGGGTTGGCCCAGGCGCTCGGAGATGGCCGATTGTAGGTCCTGAAAGCCGCCAATCTGAATGTCGTCGACCTGCAAGATGATGTCGTTGACCTGGATGCCGGCCGCCTCCGCCGGCGAACCCGTTTCCACCTGGGTGATGAGCACTCGGGTGGGATCAGGGGCGGCGAACTTGAAGGCGGCCGTGAAGGCCAGGATCGCCAGCGCGACGTTGGCCAGCGGGCCGGCGATCAGCACCGCCGCACGGGTCCGCTTGGGCGCCCCGGCCAGCCCGCCCTCCACACTGGGGTCGTCTTCGCCGGAGGGTCTGACAAATCCTCCTAACGGGATCAGATTAAGGGTGAACTTGGTGCCCCCGGCCCGAAAAAGGGTGGCCAGGCGGGGTGGAAATCCGATTCCGAATTCTTCCACCCGCACGGCCAGCAGCCGGGCCACCAGGAAGTGTCCCAGTTCATGGCCGATGATCAAGGCCCCTAGCACGGCAGCGAACAGCAGCAAATCCGACACTATCTAATCCGCGTGATCCTTAAGCTCGTATCCTGAAGATTATATCATCCGCCCCTTTGGGCCAAGGGGTTACGCTCCTACTAGGCGGGCCGGCCCCCCAGCTCCGGACCGAATCAAGCGAGCTTCCGGGACGAGGGACTCGAGTTCCCGCCCGACCTGTTCCGCCTGCTCGCCGAGGCACAGACAGTGTACGTTGGGGCCGGCATCGACGGTATAGCAGACGGACAGCCCCTGCTCGCGCCAGGCGCGGATCGCCTGCATCAGCGTGACCGTTTCCGGCTGCCAGTACATCAGGGCGGGCTGGGATGTGAGCATGACGGCATGCATGAGATTGGAGTCCTCTTCCACGATGCTGGCCAGAGCGGCGAAATCCCTCCCCAGGATGGCCTGCCGGCACAGGTTCAAGCGGCGCGGTGCGTCAGCCACCCGGGCCGCCTGGAGTGGGCTGGATGCCGCCAGGCGGTGGCCCTCGCTGGAGCCCACGGGTTTGGGTGCCTGGCTGGTTATCACGATCCAATCCACCAGGTCCCAATGGTCCGGCGCCGCGAGTTGCTGCGCATAGCCATCGGAGTCAGCCTCGCCGGTACAAGCCTCCACAAACCCGCCGAACACCGAGCGGCAGGCCGAGCCTGATCCGCGGCGGGCGATGCGGGAGAATTCCCGCGAGTCTAGCTCCAGGGCGGCGGCGGCGCAGGCTGCCAGGGTGAGGGAGGCGAAGGCAGAGGCTGAAGAGGCCAGCCCCGCGGCGGAGGGGAAGTCACTCTGGCTTTCAACCACGGCGTGCTCTGAGGAGCGGCTCAGGCCGCGGATGTAGTCCAGGTGGCCAGTCACCCGCAGCCTGGCCTCCTCCGAGGCGGGCTGGCCATTGAGCGTAAGCTGGTCGGCTCCCAGTTGGGGATCGAAGCGAACCGAGGTGCGCGTGAGCAGACCGCCCAGGGTCATCGAAATCGAGCCGTTGGCCGGCAGACGCAGAGCATCCTGCCGATTTCCCCAGTATTTAATGAAGGCGATATTAGGGTGGCTGACCGCGACTGCTGCGCCGATGGTCATGGCAGCCCGCGGCCCCAGATCTGGATCCATCCACCCTCTTCACCCTCCCGCAGCAGGTACACTGCCAGGTGCGCTCCGTCGGGCGAGATCGCCAACCCGTGGATCTGGAAGGCCTCCAGCGGCTGGGTGTGGTATTGAGCGCCGGTATGCGGATCGAAGAGCCTGACCACTTCGGCAACGTCAGCGATCGCCAGTGTGCGCCAATCGGACGAGACGGCGATGGCCCGGACATTCAGCAGGGGCAATCGGATGGCCGAGCCGCCCTCCGCCAGGTCGGTAATCAGAACCCCCTCGGATCCCAACCCCACATCGACGTGCAGGACCGCCTGGTCGCCCTGAGGAGAGATCCCATGCAGCCGCCACGGCTGCGCGTCAATCGGGATGGCTCGGATGAGTTGGCCAGTCCAGTCGACGACCCTTAACTCATGCTGATCCCGGATCAGCATGACAACCGCCTCAGCTCCGGGCAGGACAAAGGCCCCGTCGCTGCGTCCCCGGTAGGCGAAGTGTGCCAGTTCCTGCCAGTGATCCGTCTCCCACAGCGCGATGTTGCCGGACTCGTCGTCGGCATAGAATGCCACGTTGGCAACGAAACCGGCATTCAGGGGCACGAAAATCCCGGGCATCTGGAGGGAACCGATACGCTCCAATGTGGAGAGGTCCCAGATGCCGAGCGCCGGGCCATCCCCGGCCACGATTGAATCGCCTTCGGCAGAAACCGCCAGAGCCTGTGGGGAATCCTGGAATCCCTGGATCTGAAACACCATCCGTTCGACCTCGAAGTCGAAGCCCTGGATCTCACGCCGGACGCCGGTATGGTAGAGAACCGGGCGCACGGTCGAGAACACCATGCGCACGCCGAGGTCCGAACGCGGAATGCGGAACTCCGCCAGCAATTGCAGGGTTTCGCCGGGCCCCAGGTCACGCAGCGCGCGGCTGGGGGCCGTTGGGGTGATCACTTGCGTGGGGGGAGGCGGGATCTCGGATGCCGTAGGCGCCTGACTGGGGGAGGGACTTGGTTCGACCCTGGCCGCCGCTGCAGAAGAGGCTGTCGGCGAAGGGGCCGCTGTGCTGCAGGCCGCCACCAGGAGCATGCCGCCGAGCAAGCGCATGCTGGGGTGCCTCCAACCGCTCTGGATTTGGTTCTTACTCCGGGTCGGTTCCTGGTATATTATGTCGCTAGTACGCAGGTCATGTGACATTTGAGGCTTTTGCCGGCTGGGGTATATGGTACCCCCAGGCAATCCTCGGCGTCGAGACGTTCCTGGCACAGCATGTATATACGACGCACCACCCTCGCTCTTCTTGTGGCCCTCCTGACGGCCTCCTTGGCCGTCATGGTGGCTTGGGCGGGGTTCACCGGGCCTAACCGAACGACCACCAAAGAGGTGCGCGACAAGGATAACGACGTATGGACCTGCACCCGGTCGGGGCAGTCCTGCGAGTTCGGCGCTGGAAGGCCCGACTGCGGCTCGCACCCCAGTCAGGAATCTCAACTGCGCAATTGTGGCTGGGTAGCGAGCAATTGCGGTTGCGAGAAGGCGTATGAGGAGAAGACCACCACTGAGCCCCCCGCAACGGTCAGCGGGTCCTTCAACTGCAGCCAGCAGGGTGAAGATGGCTGGTGCCGCGAAGGAGCTTCATTGGATCTCAGCGCAGCAGAACCACTGGGCGGCCACGTCATCCAGGCCATCGAGGGCGATCCGGGAGGCGTGTTGTGCGATCCGTCGGACGGCGCCTCGGTCAACTGCGCTTGGGACGGAGGCGGGCAGGGCGAAATCAATGTCGAATTCTGGGCTGTGTCCTCCTACGGGGACACCAGCGAAAAGGGCTCCAGCCAATGGAAGTTGGACAGTCAGGAGCCGAACGTCGAACTCTCCCTGGACGGAGGGGAAATGGGGGGCGGAGGCTGGTACCGGAACGGCACAGTCTCCGCCTCGGCCTCCGGATCGGATTCGGTCTCAGGTGTAGCAGAAGAACAGGTCTCGCTGGAGGGCGGCGACTGGCAGGGCAGCGTCGAGATCGATGATGACGGGGTCCACGAAGTCCAGGCCAGGGTCACGGACCGGGCGGGCAACAGCGCCGAAGAAACAGAAGAAGTCAAATACGACGGCTCGCCGCCCTCGGTGGACGGATCCTTCAGCGGAACCCGGGGAGACAACGGCTGGTACACCTCCTCGGTGAGTGCCAGCGCCTCTGCCTCCGACAGTCTCTCCGGGGTCGACCGCGCCGAGGTGAGCGTTGACGGCGGAGGCTGGAAGGGAAGCCCGGCCCAGATCTCCGGCGACGGCACCCACAAGGCCGGTTTCCGCGCGACGGATGTGGCGGGCAATCAAGCCACCCAGGGGGAGTCGACGATTCGTATTGACGCCTCCCCGCCTCACTCGAACTTTCGCTCGCCCCAGGAGGGCGGTGAGACCTGGGTCTCCGGGGAGTTCACCTTCGAGGGGGAGAGCTCCGACGCCACCTCCGGACTGGCGGGCGTCGAATTGTCCCTGAACGGCGGAGGCAGCTGGCAGTCCCTGGGAGGCTCGTCCGGCGACTGGAGCTACACCTGGGATACCCGCTCGGTGCCCAATGGGACCTATACGATCCTCGCCCGCGGGCGCGACGTCGCCGGCAACCGAGAGTCCACCGCCCGGGTGACCGTTCGGGTGGACAATGTGGCCCCGCTGGTGGATATCCCGGATGCCTGGACGCTCGGGGACCACGCCCCACTCACGGTGACGGAGCAGGATATCGGGCTGGACAGGGTCGAAATCCAAATATCCGGCTCCGGCGGCTCGATGGGCTCCTGGCGCTATGATCCGGCAGCTGTGCCCGCCGGGATAGATTGGGACGGGCAGATCTCCGGAGGGGAGGCTGCTCCGGCCGGCGAATATGCGGTCACCGCGGTCGCCTGGGACCTGGCGGGAAACCGGGGGAGCGATTCGGGTACCTTGACCATCCCGGCCGCCGCCCTGCTGCAGCTGCCAGAGCTGCCGGAGATCCTCGAGGTCTTCAATCCTCAGCCACAACCTGCCGCGGCGGCGAATCCGCTGGCGGCCGGGCCCGCCGGCGCGGAGCCCGCCTCGATTACGACCGCTCCGACTGCCAGCGCAGCTCAGGCCATCGACTTCCGGCGAATCTGGATCTGGCCGGTTTTCGCCTGGGCCGGTCTGCTGGCCGCCGTGGGATATGCCAAGCTCAGCGACCCACGCCCCAAGGCCTTGCGGGGTCTGCGTGCGGACTTGCGCCGCATACGCAAGCTGCAGTCGTAGGGAAGGGGCCTGCAGCGCGGTGAGGGGGCACCGCCCTGGAACGCCGAGGAAGGTCAAATGCTGGAAGTCGCCCTGGCGGTGAGCGTGCTGGCCGCGGTGGTCCTGATCGGTGTGCTGATCTCGATTGGGAACGAACGGCAGCGCCGGGCCCTGGATGAGCTGCGCAGCGATCTCAGGCAATGGGCTCTGGGCGATCTGGAGATCAAGCGCGAGAAGGCGGTGCGGGAGATCCAGATCATCGATCCGTTGGCCTGGCTGCGGGACGTCACCCGCCGCGTGACCGGCGAAGCCCGTGAGTTCCGCGACGTGGCCAAGATCCTGGACAGCCCGGAGGCCATCGTGGTCACCGCCACTGACGGCAGCTACCTGATGTTTTCCCCGGTGCGGCCGTCCCAAATCAAGAAGCTGCTGGGCGGCCAGGGCGGCAGAAACAACAAGACCGGCCCGCTGCCCTCCATGATCCGGCTGATGAGCCGCGGCAAGGGCAATCTGCAGACCCACGAGTTGTCCGCGCTGAACGCCGGGATCTTCTTCGATGTGGAGGCGGATCGCGTCTGGCGCATGTTTACGAATCGACCGCTGAACACCAACCAACTCTGGCTCTACGATTTCCAGGCTTGAGGCAGGCGGTCCCGGCGACGTCCGAGAGGTTCCCGATGGAGGCAAAGGCAAAGCCGTGCGAAGAGCAAGCCGACTCCCTGCGCCGGGCGATCGATGATTGGGTGAAGGCCTCCGAGGCCACCCGGGACTATCTGGTGACCTCCCGCCAGGATCCCTTGGATGCTCTTGAGCCGCTGCCCCCGGGCTTCTTTGAGGCGATGCAGAAGGCGTACGAACGCGAGCGCCGTGCGCGTCAGCGCTGCATTCTGGCCAACGACGCGCTGTACGAGTGCATGGACAAGCACAAGCTCATCGACTGAATTGCTGCGGTCCTGACGGAGAAAGCCAGCGGCGCCGGCCCACAGGCCGGCGCCGCTTTGGGGTGCCCGACGGGTATCGAACCCGCAGCCTCCTCATCCACAGTGAGGCGCTCTGCCGTTGAGCTACGGGCACCATGCAGTCGGCGATTGTACAGGCCGGCTTTCCGGCAGTCAAGCTGACCCCAGGTCAGTCTTGCCGCAGGAGCAATTGCCGTATTCGGCCGCCGGCCTCCGAGGCCGGGAGGCGCTCCTGCACGCCGCTGCGCAGGTCCTTGAGAGTGAGCGCATCCTCCCGGATTTCATCCGGGCCCAGGATGACGGCCAGTGGTATCCCCAGCCGGTCGGCGTACTTCAACTGCCGGGCGAGCCGCTCGGCCGACGGATACCACTCCACCTGGAGCCCCTCCGCTCGCAGGCGGGTGGCCGCTCGAAGGGCCTGCTTCTGAGATTCGGCATCGAAGGTGACCACCAGCACCTGGCTGGGAGAGGGCCGGAGCACCGGCGCGACCCCGTACTTGGCAAGCAGCAATCCGAGCACCACGTCCCCCATCGCGTATCCTGTGCTGGGAATAGCATCCCCGCCTACGGCCGACACCAGGTCGTCGTAGCGCCCGCCTCCCAGGATGGCCCGGAATTCTCCTGATGCGTCCCGGGCCTCGAATACGATCCCGGTGTAGTAGTCCAGACCCCGGATGACGTTGGGATCAAAGGATAGATACGCCCCCGCGCCCAACTCCTGTGCGGCTTCGAAAAAGGCCGTCAGGGCCTCCGAACCGCGCCAGGCCTCGCGGTCCTCCAGCATCGCCTGCAGGCCCTGCAGCAATTCGGAGGATACTCCCTGCGACTCAGCCTCGCTGCGCCAGGCGGCGTCCGAGAGCCGGTCGCGTCGGTCCATCAGTCGAAAGATGGCCGGACGGCGATCCTCGGGCACGCCCAGTTTGGCGAGCTGCTCCTCTGCCAGACGCCGGTCATTGACCTGGATTCGTACCTGATCCGGCGACAGCCCGACCTCCGCGAAGAAGGCCCCCGCCACGGCCGCCAATTCGGCGTCCGCCGCCGGCGAGGCGATCCCCAGCAGGTCGATGTTCCACTGGAAGAACTCGCGCGAGCGGCCACGCTGGGGACGCTCATACCGCCAAAACGGCCCAAAGGACCACCAGCGCAAGGGCATGGTCAGCTGCTTGCGCCTGGCCGCCACCATGCGCGCCAGGGAGGGGGTGAGTTCGGGGCGCAATGCGATCAACTCTCCGCCTCGATCGGGGAAAACAAAGGACTGTTCCTTGACCAGTTCTTCCCCGGACCGGGCAGCATACAGGTCAAGCCGCTCCAGGAACGGACCGTCGTATTCCTGGTAGCCAAAGCGCTCGGAGACCGCACGAATCTGCTCGTACAGCCAGCGGCGGAAGGCCAGATCTTCCGGATAGAAATCCCTGGCGCCTTTGACGGGTTGAATGCTGCCCATGGATGACTCCTGCATCAAGTACTTTAAAGAAAGGACGGCGGGGCGCCGCCCACGCCGTCAATCGTCTTGGTGAAGTTGCGAATGTCGAGCTGGGCCTAAGCGCCGTGCTGCGACCCCGATGGGTCGCCCGGATGGGTCACCTGCGTACTCCCATGGGCTTTCCAGCTCATCGCTGGATTATAGCACCCCTCGTCCGTCGCCTGCACCGCGCTCAGCTCTCCGGAATGATCAGCACCTGTCCGGCCACGATCAGATTGGCGTCCTGAATGCGGCGCCCATTGGCTCCCTTGAGTTCGTCGATGGTGAGCCCGTACTGATCGGCGATCAGGGATAGGGTTTCGCCTTCCTTGACGGTGTAGGTGGAGAAGCGTTCCAGCAGTTCGTCCCCACTGACGGATCCAGAGCAGGGAGGACCAACCACGCGTCCGGTGCTGCGGGCGCCGGCCGGGATGTCCGAGACCGGCGTGGCGCTGGCCGGCAGCCGCCAAACGAAGACCCGGTCGAAGTGCGTGTGGGCGTAAGTCTCGTCATAGGTCTCCACAAAGAACCCGACGTTGCCATCGCGGTAGCTGTCGTCGTATACGCGCCCGACCAGCCGGCCGTTGACGAACAGGGTCAATTCGGCTCCGTTGGCGATAACCGTCAGCCGGTCCTCCTCATCCCTTGTCAGCCCGCGGATCGAGTCCTCCACCCCCTCAGCCAGCACGGAGGTGCCGGCGGGACTGTTCTTGGTGAACTCCCAGATCTTGGTTCTGGGAGAGACGGTGAAGGCGTAGAAGTCGGACGCCGACTCCCGCAGCATCAACCCATGCCGGTAGTCCCCGGTCTCGGTTTCGGTCTTGGCCTGGAAGACCACCGCCTCGGCGATGAAGTCGGCCAGCTCCATATCGTGGCGGACGACCAGACAGTCCTCCGGTGCGCCCACCTGGACGTGGTAGAAGTCGGTCGGATGATACCCGTAGAAGTAGTTCTGGCTGGGTGCCGCCGCCTGATACCATCCGGAGAGGATGTTGGCGAACTCGTCCGTCAGCACCAGAGCGGGGTCGGCTTGAACCGAGACCTGCTCGGCCGCGCAGCGGAAGCCGGCGTGGGAGATCGTGGCGCTGGCCTCCGGGTCGCCGGGGAGTCGATAGGTCATGTCGTTGGGGAAATCGTTGGCCCCGCCGCGCAAGATGCGTTGACCCTCGCGGATGTTCAGATAGGGCTGATCCACCCATTCCCAGACGTTTCCCGCCATGTCGTACAAGCCGAACACGCTGCGGTTGGCCGGGATCGATCCAACCGGGTAGCTGTCGCTGGCGGGAAGGGTGACGGCGCCTTCCTCATCGCCCCAGGGGTACAGCAGCCCATCTGGTCCCCGAGCGGCAACCTCCCATTCGGCCTCGCCAGGCAGCCGCTTGCCGGCCCAGCCGCAGTATGCGTCGGCCTGATTCCAGGTCACCATGCGGACCGGGTGATCACCCATGACCTCGGGAACGCCGGCCTGTGCCCAATAGCTTGGCGGCTCCTGACCGGCGGCCGTCAGAAAATTAGCGAACGCGGCATTGGTGACCTCGAATTGATCGATCCAGTAAGCCCCGAGATCGACCCCCGCGTTGGAGGCAATCGTATAGGTGCCGGCCGGGATGGCCACCATCCCCGCCGATGAGGGCAGTGAACTCTCGGCCGCGGCAGCGGCCGCCTGCGGTTCGGAAGTCGGTACGGCGACGGTGGCGCCCGCGGTCGGCCGCGGTGTAGCCGGGACGGAGCTCGCCTGCGGCGGAGACTCAGACCGGCGCGAGTTGAAGATGGCGCCCGCTCCGAGTCCAACGGCGAAGAGCATGAGCAGGCCGCCCCCGATCCAGCCCCAAGCCGGGATCCGGCGTCGTTCCCGCGCCGCAACCACCGGCTCCGTGGCCGGCCGAGCTATGGGGGCTTCGGGCACCGTGGTCGCGTCGGCTGGATGGCCTTGAAGGATGGCGGTGGCCGAGCGGGCGATATCCGGCGCCTTGTCTTTGGTCAGCTCGGAGAGCATCTGGCGGGCCGCCTGCGACTGGCCCGGGCGCTGGTTGGTCAGCAGCCGTTCGAGCTCGCCCAGCGCGCCCTGTCGCATCCAGTCCAACGGGCTGCGTACGGCCCCTTCCAACTCCGCCGGCAACCCGGCTCCGCCCGAGCCGGGGTTCCTTCCCACCATGATTTCGCTCAGGTCGGGGCTGCCGGACTGGCGGGGAAGCGGTCTGGAAGGCCCCCGGTCGTGGATCTGCCTGGAGACGTAATCGTAGAGCTCCTGCACGGTCACCTGACCGTCACCGTCCAGATCGGCCTCCCCGCTGCGCAGTCCCAGGCCCAGCGAACCGGCCAGGGGACTGTGGTTGGGCGCTCCGGTGAGTTCACCGTCCTCCAGGGCGGCTTCGATCAGGTCGGTCGCGCAGATCAGGAAACGACCGTGGCCGGTGCCCTCCAGCGCCTCCAGGATCGCCGACGGGCTGCCCAGCAGCTCCCGGCCGCCCTCGAAACAGGCGGTGACCGGGCAATCCAGAATCACCACCTTCTGGTTGCAGCGTGACTTATCCAGCAGATCGCGCAGGAATCCGAGCTGCAGTCCCGTAGCTTCCAGCGCCTCAGGCCGCGTGTCGCGGGCGGTCATATAGACTTCACCGAACTGATCCTGCAGCGCATTCCCGGCGTAGTAGAACAGCGCCACGTCCTGCGGCCCGACGGAGCGGAACAGCCGGACGATCGCCTCGCGCATGGTTTGGACCGTGTCATCAATCAATTGGGTGACTTCGAATCCCCCGATTGCATCATCGCCGAGCGCGGCTGCAAGAGCGGGAAGGTCGGCTTCGGGGCTGGGAAGCCTACCCGTGGCGTCGTCGATGGACTTGGAATGCAGGATGAGGAGTGCAGTTCTGTGCGCCATGCCAGACTCCTGCTCGGCACCCGAGCAGTTCTTCAAGGAGAGCGGATTCTCAGTTCGCCAGGCTCCGCGAGCGGAGACCTGACGACCTTTCGACGACCGGAGATTTTAGATCAGCTTACGGGGGATTGCAAATCCAAAATGAAATCGATCGAGGCTAGGGAGACCGGGCAACCTGGAGTTGGAGCGTCAGTTCCAGGCCTCCGGCATCGGCCGCCAGCTGATCGATCTGACCCCTCAGTTCTCGGGCCGCCTGCAGCTGGGTGTCGAGCCCAAACTGACGGATATCCGCGGTGGTATCGGCCAGCAGGATCTGGCGCAGGGTGTCGCGTGCGTCCAGGAGCTGATCGGCCAGGGCAGCCGCCCGATCGGCGATGGTTTGGCCCAACTCCCCGGTGCCGCCGCGTTCCAGCTCGGCCGCCGCTGAACCGCGCGCGGCCGCATCCAGTAGGCGCAAGTAAGGCAGCAGCCCGACGTCGTCCCCGGGATTATCTGCGCGCCCATTGCCATCATAATCACCGTAGAACTCGCCCCCGCTGCCGTCCAGGATGTTCAACGTGTGCTCGGAGTGGGTCTTCCCGAGGCTGAGGTTCTCGCCAGCGAACGCGTCCAGTGCAAAGCCCGCATGGCTGAAGAAATGCCCCACCTGCCTCTGCATCAGACCGAGGAGCCCGGCCTGGATCTGTTCGCCTCGGTTGACATCGTCTGCCAACACGATGAGAGCGGCCGTCTCCGGCGAAATGCTGCCGGTAAACAACACCTGGCTCGGGCCCAGCAGCGCGCTACCTTCCGGTTCGAGGCTGACCACCAGGGTCTGATAGCTGGCCAGCAGATTGCCCACCCCGGGATCGGTGAAATCGACCTGCAGTTCGCCGCTCAGCAGTTCAATTCCACCGGCGCGGTTCAGGTTGAGGGGCGCGATCCCTTCACCCCCCAGGAGCCAGACGTGGTAAGAGGAACCGCCCGGAGGCGGCTCCAGGCCGGGAAGGTGCAGGGTCAGGTGGCTGTCCTTGATGAAGGCTGAAGCGGTGGGGCCCGCCACGGGAGGGGCAGCCGCCACGGTGCTGGTCGCGGCCCCGACCGGCAGGGTGGGCTCCACAGCCTGCGTCGGACCTGGGACGATGACCTGCTGCAGCGGCTGGGTCGGCTCGGGAGAGGTCCCACCCCCGAACAACTGGCCCCCCAACACCACCCCTCCAATCAGGACCAGCAACGCCAGGCCCACCCCTCCGGCAATGGCGATGGTCGGCAGGGCGGATTTCTTGGGTCTCGAGGCGGGGCGCACCGGCGCGTCGGGTCGGCTGATCTGGGTGGCCGGTGATTCGCGCAGCGCGGCCCGGGCGCCCGGCTTGATGGCGGCCTGAAGTTCGGTGCCCAAGGTCCCGGCTTTCTGATACCGCACCGCCCGGTCCTTGGCCATCGCCTTGTGGACCACCGCCTGAGTCGCCGGGCTGACGTCCGCCAGTTGGGGTGGCTTCTCATGGACGTGCTTGTAGAGGATCGAGGCGGGGGTATCGGTGTCCGGGTTGAAGGGGAGCTTCCCGGCCAGCATCTCGTAGAGGATGATGCCGAGCGAATAGATGTCCGACCGGGCGTCCACAACTTGCCCCATCACCTGCTCGGGGCTCATATAGGCCGGGGTTCCCAGCACGGTTCCGGAGGCGGTGCGGGTGGTCGAGGTGGCGATCCGGGCCACTCCAAAGTCAGTGAGAATCGCCTCCACGTCCGGCGCCAGGGGAAGTTCCGGCCTCAACGGGGAGGCGCCTTTGCGCAGCACGATGTTGGCGGGCTTAACGTCGCGATGAACGATCTGGCGGGCGTGGGCGTAGTCGAGCGCCGAGGCGATGGAGGTGATCAGGCTCGAAATCGTCTCCAGGGGCAGGCTGGTGCCCAGGCCGTGGACTCCCCGCAGGTAGGAGGCCAGCGACATGCCCTCCAGCAACTCCATCACGATGTAAGGCCGGTCGTCCACGACGTCGAAATCGACAACCTGCACAATGTTGGGGTGCCGAAGTGAAGCGACCGCTTTGGCTTCTTCCTGAAATCTGCGGCGCAGATCCGGCTCGTCGCTCATGTGGGCGTGCAGGATCTTCACCGCCATCGGCCGGTCGAGAGTGACATGCCGGCCGATGTACACGTCGGCCATGCCACCCCGCCCGATCATGCGATCGATGCGCACCTTGGATAGAGTCTTGCCTGCCCAGTCTTCCAAGAGGGATCTCCGATTTCTTGCGCGAAATCAGATCTGGCCGGAGCTGCCCCGGGGATTGGCCGGCACACCGTGCAGGAGGGAGATACGGTCGCCCACCCGCATGGATCCGCCGCTGATCACATAGGCCAGAATGCCGCGGCGATCTTGCAGCTCATCCTGCAGGCCCGGCCGGACTTCATCCATTCGACTGCACGGGGCGCACAGCCCGACGACTTCCAGCACCGCCTCCCCCACGGAGAGTTGCGTGGAAGGGGCAAGCTGGGAGAGCTCCAGCCCCTCAACCGTGACGTTCTCACGAACGTCTCCCGGCTGGATTCCGAAGGCCTGCAGGGTTTCCGATTCGATCAATAGGACCTGGCGTTTGGAGCGGCCGAAGGACGCGTCCTGGGCCAATCCCATGCCTTCGACGGCCTGGCAGGCTTCAACGGGGAGCATCGGTTGCCCGTGGCCAGGCTTCAGGAAGAGGTGGCTGATTCGTCCGGACACGGGCATCCTCGGGCGGAATTCGGGGATAGTATAGCACGCCGCGCCAATCGGGCCCGCATGGTATGCTTTGCGGCCCCAGGCTCCCCTCGAGGCGCGAGTGGCTGCGTTCCCATCCTTCGTTCTGTTGTTGTTCTCGGCATTGACGGTCCTCTTGTGGACCAGACCCGCAGTCTGGCGAACCGCCTCGGCGATCGCCGGGGCGGCTGCTTCCAGCCTGGCTTTGCTCCTGTTGATCGGAGCCCTGCCGCTCACCTCGCAGCTATCGGTCTGGAGGCCGGTCTCGCTCTTCGGCGAGGGACTATTGCTGACCCTGGACGAGCCGCTGTGGCCGATGGCTTTCGTCGTCTGTGGCCTGCCGATGGTTTGCATTCTGAGCCGGGTGGGAGGCAAGCCGCTGGAAGGCGTTGAAGTCACGGCCGCGCTGGCGATGGCTGGATTGGGTCTGGCGGCACTGCAGGCCGGCAACCTGCTCACCCTGATGGTCATCTGGAGCCTGATGGGCGTCTGCCGGCTGGCGTGGATTGTCGTGTCCGAGGATCCGGAATACCGACCGGCTGCGCTAGCCCGGGTAGGCCTCCAAGAGGCCGCTGCCCCGCTGCTGCTGATGCTGGCGGGCTTCCTGGACCAGTCCGCTGCTCCGCTTTCGGCGCCGATGCGCAGTCCGGCGGGCGCTGTGATTTTCTTGCTGGCAGTCTTCTCCAAGACCCTGCCCGCCAGAGGGGACAGCCGGGAACACTCCCGGCCCTTGATCGAGCACCTGTGCTTTCGGCTGCTGCCGGCTAGCGTTGCCCTGGCCTCGCTGGGGAGGCTGCTGTTCTTCGGGATCCCGGCGCCCGCCGACGTGTGGGGCGGCCTGCTCGGCATGTTGGTCTTCTTGGTTGGTGCTTTGGGTTGGCTGGGCTCGGCCGGCCGGCGGGACCAAAGCGCCTGGCTGATCTGGTCGCTGGTCGGCATGGGCACGTTCCTGGGTTGCCAGGGCGCCGGAGAGGCTGCGCCGGCCATGGCCGCCCTGCTGCTGCTGGTGGGGGGACTGTCGGCGGCTCAGCGGGTCCAGCAGCCATGGCAGCGGATCTGGCCGGCGGTCAGCCTCCTGGCCGCGGCCGGCGTGCCCGGACTGCCCGGTGCTGGAGTGATCCTGGTGCTCCGGGAGCGCGGCGAGGGCAGCACCTGGGCCATCGCGCTGCCGGCCATGGCCATGACCGCGGCCGGCCTCTGGCAGCGCGGAATCGAGCTCCCGATCGCCACGCCTCAACCCGCGGCCGCTCGGGTGCGTGGGACAGACCTCGCCTGCCTGGGCCTGCTGCTCTCGGGAGCTATCGCCAGCCTCCAGCAGGGGTGGCTGGGGAATTCGGCCAGCCTACTACTCTCGGCCGGAATCCTCTTCCTGGCGGTCGCCGGCCTCTGGCTGCTCCCGCGCCAGCCGTGGCTGACCTCTGAACGTCTGGCCGCCTTGGGCCCGCTTGCTCTCGCCCGACGCGGCGAACGGGCGGTGGGCGCGGTCCTGGCCGCCGGCCAGCAGACGGTGGGAGCCGTAGCCTCGCTCTTCGAGGGACGAGCCGGAATGTTATGGATGTTCCTGGTGGTGCTGGCCGCCTGGCTGGCACTGCGCGGGTAATCGCTTGAACCTCATCCCGTACCTGCCGGCAGTCGGGGCAGGCCTGGTCGCCGGCCTGCTGATCCTGGTCGAGGCTCGATCGGTCCGACTGGCGCTGCTGGCCATCCAGTACCTGGCGGTCGCGCTGCTCAGCGCCCTGGCCTTGCCACTGAACGTTGCCATGGTGAAATGGGTGGCCGGTCTGATGAGCTGCGGCATCCTGGCTCTCACGTTCTCTCGCCTGGCCGGGACGCGAGAGGCCCCGATCCAAGAGGTCGTCCCCGCCGGACGGTGGTTTCGCCTGCTGGCGATCCTGCTGGTGGTATCCGCTGCGCTGGGCCTGGCTCGCACCGACTGGCTGGGGGTGCCGGAAATCCAGCCGGCCGCCAATCTGGGTGCCTCGCTGCTGATGGGGCTCGGATTGCTGCAGATCGGGCTATCCCAGGCTCGGCTCCGGGTCGGCGTCGGCCTGATGACCTTGATATCTGGATTCGAGATCGCCTACTGTGTCGTGGAGCCCTCGCTGGCGGTCTTGGCCCTGCTGGGCAGCATCCATATCGGCCTGGCCATGGTGATCAGCTTCCTGCTCACGACCGCGCCCGCCCTCGGGCCGGATGGAGCCCGGTGAGCCTCCCATTCCTGCTCTTCAGCGGTACGGTTGCCCTGGCGGCGGGGGCGACGGCGCTGCGGGGTCGGCCGAGCAGCTCCGGCTGGTTCTCGGCATTCGGTGCGATCTTGCTGGCCGCCCTGGTCCTGTATGCCCCGGTGGATGAGCCGCAGGAGCTGCTCGGCCTGCCGCTCAAGCTGGAGGCCCAGTGGCAGGTCCTGGGGAGGTCCTTCGTCCTGGATGCCCACACACGGCCCATGGTGAGCTACCTCTACCTGGTGGCGGGATTTCTCTTCGCCGGCGGCTGGCTGGCTCGCCCGGGGCGCTATTTCAATACCGTCGGGCTCTGTATGGTCGGCCTGCTGGCTGCAGCCAGCTCCATCGAACCCTTCCTGTTCGCGGCGGTATTCCTCGAGCTGTCGGCCATGGCTGCGGTTGTCATTTTGGCCTCATCCCGTCTCGGTGAGGAGCGGGGCAGCCTGCAGCTGCTGGTGTTGTACAGCCTGGCGATGCTGGTCATTCTGTTTACCGGTTGGCTGCTGGAAAACGCCGGCGTCACCAGCATCACTGCCGAACTGTCCGGCCGGGCCTTGCTGCTGCTCGGGCTTGGATTCTCCATCCTCATGCTGGTCCCGCCGTTTCACTTCTGGCTGCCCACCAGCTCGAGCGGTGCCCATCCCTATGCGCTGGCCCTGGTTGCACTGGCGCTGCAGAGTTCCGGGCTCTTCTTCCTGTTGCGATTCATGGACACGTACGCCTGGCTGCGGACTCTGCCTGGAGCTTTTCAGTTCCTGCGCCTCGCCGGCGAGGCCATGCTGGTCTTCGGAGGGCTGGCGGCGTTGGCCCAGCCGCGGCTGTCGAGCATGATCGCCTACGCCCTCCTGGCTGATTTCGGGGTTTCCCTGTTGGCCGTCAGTCTGGGGACCGCCGACGGCTATCAATTGGCTCTGGGCATGTCTGCGGCCCGGGTGGTCAGCCTGGCGGTGGTGGCGCTGGGCGCCTCGGTGATCGCCCGGGACGCGGGTGCGCTCGACCGCAGTTCGGCCCAGGGGGCCGCCCAACGACGACCGCTGGCGGCGGCCTGCGTGGTCGTGGGCGCCCTTGGCCTGGGGGGATTCCCTCTGACGCCCGGCTTCCCCGGTCGCTGGGCTCTGCTGGCGCACTCGGCCTCCGCGGGCCTCCCGGTCGGCGCGGCGGTCCTGGGCGGAACTGTACTGGTGTGTGCAGCCGCCTTGAAATGGGGTCGCGGCTTTCTGGGCGGATCGGTGTCCGCCGAGCGACCCTCAGTCTCGCCGGGCGAGCGGGCGTTTCTGACCTCGGCCCTGGCGCTGTCCTCCATGTTGGGCCTGTTCCCGCAACTCAGCTTCCCCTGGGTGGTGGCCGCCCTGTCGGGCCTCACCAACCTGCTCCCGTAGCGTCCCGTCCCCCGCAGCAGGCCACGGTAGTGCCGCGTGCTATACTGCCTCGCTCGCAGCGATATCGGGGCGGCCAGGGCATCCCTTCGATGCCTGGCGGCCGCCGGAGGGCGGGTGGCATGACTCCCCAGGCAAGAGGAACGGACAAACAGCTCGAGTGGCTTGATGAGCAGCGCCGAAAGGACTCGGAGGTGCTCAGCCGCCTGGGCGAACGAATGGCCGCCCTGGAGAGTTCGCTGGCGGCCCAGAGCAAGCAGAACCAGGACCTGGCCAGCGAATTGACCAAGCTCTCAGCCCAGGTTTCTCGGATCCAGCGCTTCGACGAAGCGCTGGACAAGCACCGTAAGGACGTGTCTCAGCGCCTCTCGACGGCCCAAAAGCGCCAACTGGAACGCCAGCGCGATCTCGAGTCACTGTGGAAGGCGGACCAGAAGCAGGCGGCCAAATCCCTGGATGAACTGCGCCGGGAGTTGTCGGTTATGGAGGACTTGCGCCGGGGGGTGGCCGCCCGCCAGGAAGATGCGCAGCGCTTGCGCAGAGACCAGGATGCGACCGATGCCCGCGTGGAGTCACTGCTGGAAGCGACCAGGGAGCGCGGCCGTGCCTGGGCCGGGCTGGAGGAGGCCCGGAGCCAGGAAGCCAAACGCCTGATCGAGGTGCAAACGGTCCATGCGGAACTGCGCAAAGTCGTGGGCGCACTCCAGGGGCGGGCCGATATTCTGGAGGATGCGAATCGCAGGCTGGCCCGCCAGGCCGAAGAGCTGGAGGGCTCACAGGAAGAGCTGCGTGAAGGCCAGCGCCTGTGGTCCGAGCAACAGGCAGCCCAGCTGGCCGATTTCAGCCGAGGCTGGAAGGACTGGGAGAAGAAGTTCCAGGATTTCGAAACCCAGGCCGACCAGGTCAACGAGCGCATGTTGGCCTACGAAGAGACTTACCGGGGCCTGCTCCAGCTCCGGGGCGAACTGGAGGAGGTGATCCAGCGGCTGGAGCGGCGGATCACCGAGGTTGGAGAGCTGCAGCGCCTGGCAGAGGATCGCCAGAAGCAGGATTGGACCGCCTTCAAAGCCGACGACCAGAAACGCTGGAGTGGGCTGCAGTTGGCTGCGGATGAACGTTGGAAAGACCACGAGCGGAGGCATGAGCGCCTGGATGCGCGCCTGGAGGAGCAGCAGTCCACCCTGGCCACCCTGGTGCAGGATCTATCGGAACTGGCCGAGTCCAGCCGGCGCCGTGTGATGGACGCCCTCTCGATGATCCGGGAGTGGGCCTCGGAGGTCGAGCGGCGCATCGAGGAAGTCAAGTAGTCCGGGCGAGGCAGGTGGGCGCGTCAAGCAGAGGTCTGGCATGCGGGTAATCGGGACCGCCGGCCATGTGGATCATGGGAAATCTACCCTGGTGCTGGCCCTGACCGGGATCAACCCCGACCGGCTGCGGGAAGAGCAGGAGCGCCAGATGACCATCGACCTGGGATTCGCCTGGATGACCCTCCCAGCCGGCGAAGAGGTGGGCATCATCGATGTCCCGGGTCACCGAGACTTCATCGAAAACATGCTGGCCGGAGTGGGAGGCATCGACGCCGCACTGCTGGTCATTGCGGCCGACGAGGGCGTGATGCCCCAGACCCGTGAACACCTGGCCATCCTCGATCTGCTGCAGGTACATCGTTCGGTAGTGGCCCTGGCCAAGATCGATCTCGTGCACGAGCCGCGCTGGCTGGATTTGGTCCGCGAGGAGATCGAGCAGCTGCTGGAGCACAGCGGGCTCTCGGGGTCACCGATTGTGCCGGTTTCTTCGACAACCGGGGAGGGTTTGGAGCAACTCAAGCATTCCCTGGAGCAAGTGCTGTCGGCCGCCGCCCCCCGACCGGATCTCGGACGGCCGCGATTGCCGGTCGACCGGACCTTCAGCATAGCCGGTTTCGGCACGGTGGTCACCGGCACCCTGGTGGACGGAGCGCTCGAAGTCGGCCAGGAGGTGCAGGTCCTGCCGGGGGGCCAACGGGCCCGGGTGCGCGGCCTGCAGACCCACAAGTCCCCGGTTCAATCGGCCGTCGTCGGGAGCCGGGTGGCCGCCAACCTCACGGGCATCGAAGTGCGCCAGATCCGGCGTGGCGACGTCCTGGTGCAGCCCGACAGCGAGCAGGCGACCACCCGCCTGGACGTGCGTTTTCGCTTGCTGGCCGATGCACCGCAGCGGATCCGCCACAACCAGTCCGCCAAGCTGTTCCTGGGCGCGGCACAGCGCGGGGCGCGGGTGCGTTTGCTGGGCGCCCAGGAGCTGAGCCCGGGGGACCAGGGTTGGCTTCAGCTGGAGCTGGAAGAACCCGTCGTCGCCCGGCGCGGCGATCACTACATCCTGCGACGAGCCTCGCCCGGCGCCACCCTGGGCGGGGGGATGGTGGCGGACGCCCATCCCTCTCAACGTCACCGGAGATTCGACCGGGCCGTCCTGCACCACCTGGAGAGCTTGCTCAGCGGCAGCCCCGCCGACGTGCTGGAAGAGACTCTGGCGGGCCTGGGTGCGGTCGAGCTGGGCGAGGCCATCCAGGCCAGCGGCTTGGATCCGGAGACGGCCGAGCGGGCGCTGGGCGAACTCCGAGAGCGCGATGCGCTGCTCTTCCTGGCCGGGGAGGGAACTGTGCCGCGCCCGGATCAGAGGCTGATGGCGCGGCGCGCCTGGGATCAATTGGTCGAACGAATTCGCCGGTTGCTCTCGGCCTACCACCAGTCACACCCGGCCCGATCTGGAATGCCGCGCGAAGAATTGAAGAGCCGGCTGGAGGTTCCTGCAAGGATCCAGGGGGCGATGTTGGAGCGCCTGTCTCTGGCCGGAGTGCTGATCGAGCAGGCCGGGCGGGTGCGATTGCCGGACTTCCAGGTCCAGTTGACCTCCGAACAGCAGCTGGCCGTTACGACTCTGCTGAACCGCTTCCGCGCCAGCCCTTACCTCACGCCCTCCTGGAAGGAGTGTCTGCAGGCGGCTGGAGAGGAGGTAGTGGCCTACCTGCTGGAATCCGGGAGGCTGATCAGGCTGTCGGAGGAGGTCTTGTTGGAGCCGGGGACTCTGGCCGAGATGTCGGGCAAGCTGCAGCTTGAGCTGGAGGGCAGGGGCGAGATCACCGTGGCGGAGGTGCGTGACCTGTTTGCCACCTCCCGCAAGTATGCCCTGGCTCTCATGGAGCATCTGGACCGCGCCGGGACCACCTATCGCCAGGGGGATGTCCGTCGGCTCAAGGTCTAGAACTTCCTGAACCTCCACTCACCTCCGACCATGGTCCCCACCGGTTTGAGGGCAGCCAGCTCCTCGACCTCGCATTCGAAGGGATCGCGATCGAGCACGATCAGGTCGGCCCAGCCTCCGGGCCGCAGTCGCCCCTGCACTCCCTCCCATCCAGCCGCGTAGGCTGGGCCAAGCGTGTAGGCGGAGAGCGCTTCTCGGAGCTGCAACTTCTGCCGCGGGTGCCATCCGTCCGGCCCCGGCGAACCATCCAATCTCCGGCGACTGACGGCCGCGTGCAGCCCCCAAAACGGATTGGGACTCTCCACCGGCGCGTCGGAGCCGAAGGCCAACTTGGCGCCGGCCTCCAGCTGCGCCCGCCAGGCGTAGGCATGCCGGGTCCGTTCTCCCCAGAATCGCTCGGCCATCGCCATATCCGAGAGCGCATGGATGGGCTGCATAGAGGCGATGACCCCCAGTTCGGCCGGTCGGGTCAGGTCGTCCGGATGCATTACCTGTAGGTGCTCGATTCGGTGCCGCAGCAGGGGGGCCTCGCGGCCGCGTTCGTGGGCCCGCACGGTGCTGAGGGCATCGAGCACTTCGTGATTGGCCCGGTCGCCGATGGCATGTACGGACAATGCCCATCCGCCCTCCGCCGCCCGGATTCCGATCTCGGTCAGTTCCTCCCCGTCCATCAGCAGCATGCCGGTATTGTCCGGCTCGCCCTGGTAGGCGTCGAACATGGCCGCGGTTCGCGGTCCGAGGGCGCCGTCGGCGAACAGCTTGATGTTCCCCAGGCGAATCCAATCGTCACCAAAGCCGCTGCGCAGCCCCAATGCCAGCGCGTGCTCCAATTCGGCGACGGGGATGTTCTTCAGCACCCGCAATCTCAGCCGGCCGGATTGGCGCAGGATCTGCAGCGCCCGCAGGCACTGCGGACCATCGAAATCATGTACTCCGGTCAACCCGAACTCCCACAGGGCAGACTGAGCCCGCTGGAGGTGATCGGCCAGGGCCTGGGGAGTCTGCTCACCGAACGCCTGGCTGACAAGGCGCAGGGCATTCTCGAACAGGATGCCGGTCGGGGTGCCCCGGACGTCGCGCTCGATCCTGCCGCCGGGGGGATCGGGCGTCGAACCGCTAATCCCCGCCAGGGCCAGCGCCCGGCTGTTGATCCAGGCCGAGTGCAGCGACTTGGCCGTAAGAAAGGCCGGGTTGCCTGGCACAGCCCCATCCAATTCCTGCAGCGTGCCGTAACGCCCCCAAAGGTTCTGGTCCCAGCCATGCCCCCGCACCCATGATCCAGGTGGGGCGGTTCCGGCCCGCCGTTCGAGGCGGCCCAGGCACTCTTCCAGAGTCGGCGTGGCGCAATCAACCTGGTCCAGGCCGAGGGCATACTGGTGCAGGTGCACGTGCGCGTCGATCAGACCGGGGAGGACGGTGCGTCCTCCCAATCGGATTCGTTCGGTCGTCCGGTCGGTCGCCGCCTCGACTGCGGCGGCCGTGCCAAGGGCATCCACCCGTCCGGAGCGGATGGCCAGGGCCTCCACCGGTGAGGCCTGGTCGGCGGAAGGGAAGATGCGCCCTTCGAGCAGTACGGTCTGTTCCGGGGAGGGTTGGTGCACTTGCTGGGATGGCCGGATTACGGGCTGGGTACGGTGGGAGATTCGGAGCGGCGGGCGGCCTCCAGATCCCGCACGAACTCGAGGTTGGTGCTGGTCTCGCGAAAGCCTAGCGCCACGAAGAATGCGTGAGCGGCGGTGCGCACTACTTCGGTGCGCATGAGCAGTCGTGCCCGGCCGGATTGAGCGGCCCAAGTTTCAGCGGCCGTCACCAGGCGTCGGCCAATGCCACGCCGGCGATGCGAAGAGCGCACGATGATGCTCATCAATTCGGCCGTCTCCTCATAGATCAGGTCGTTTCCGATGCGCAGATGCGCATAGCCAATAAGCTGTTCGCCCTCCACCGCCAGAATAAGGCGATCGGCCGCCGGCAGGCGCTCGAGCCGCCGTCCGACATCTTCCGGCGTGGCCGGGAGCCCGGCCTGCTCGATCAGATTGGCAATCTGGGGAAGGAAGGCTTCGGGGGGATGGCGGGTGCGTATAATCTGCAAATCCATAGGAGCTCCGCCCTCAGCGGGGGGTGGGGCGCACCAGGTCAGCATTCAGGAACTGCGAGGCTCCGCGCAGATAGGCCTCTCCGGACATGGGCCTCTTGCCCGGCGGTTGCACCAGGTCGAGCACCAACAAGCCCATTCCAGTATACACAGCCGGGAACCCGGCAATCGTCGCCAGGGTGCCAGGAGGCTGGCCGTCGGCCTCAGGGGGCACGCTGTGGGCCCTCCGGACCAGCAGGCGTCCCTGCTGCAGGTCTAAGAAGCTGCCCGGCCACGGTTCATAGGCGCGCACCTGGCGTACCAACCATTCCGCATCACGGCGCACATCCAATCGGCCGTCTGCTTTCTTGAGCATCGGAGCCAGCGTAGCCAGGGTTTCATCCTGCGGCCGAGGCTGCAGGATGCCGTCCAGGTAGGGCGGCAGGGTGTCCATCAGCAGCTTCGCCCCCAGCGCAGCCAGACGCCCGGAGAGCTCTCCCCCGGTTTCCTGGGGTTGAATTGGAGCGGCGCCCTGCGCCAGGATGGGCCCGGTGTCCAGTCCCACATCCATGCGCATGATAGTGACCCCACTGGTCTCGTCACCGTGCAGAATGGCGGCCTGGATCGGGGCCGCCCCGCGCCAGCGGGGGAGGAGCGAAGCATGCACATTCAGACAGCCCCGGGCGGGGATTGCCAGCAGCGAGGCTGGCAGGATCTGCCCAAAGGCGGCCACAACGATCAGCTCGGGATGCAGCGAGTTCAACTGCTCCAGGGAGGCCTCGGCCCGCACCCGCTCCGGCTCCAAAACCGGCAACCCCAACGCCAGCGCCCGAGTCTTGACCGCCGAGGGCTGCAGCTTGCGCCCGCGTCCGGCCGGTCGATCGGGCTGGGTCACCACGCCAACCACAGAGTGGTGCGCAGCCAGGGCCTCCAGGCTGGGAAGTGCAAACTCAGGCGAGCCCATGAACACCGCACGCATATCCCAATGCTAGCATATCAAACTGCGGCCACCAACCTGCAACCACAGCGGACATGAGGGGTTATAGTGTTTAGACTTGCGCCCCTGCGGCGCTCCGTTATACTGGATGTCGCCTGGACGGAGGGCATTCAGTGCCCGTCCAAAGACCAAACGAGGAGAGGAAGCAATGAGTCAACAACCGAAGGCTGCGATGGAAGTCAGCAGCGACGACAAGCTGTGGGCCCTGCTGACCTATGTCTTCACCCCGCTTGTGCCCGTGATCATTTTGCTGATGGAAGACAAGAAGAACCGGCCATTCCTGCGCGCCCACAATGTGCAGGCCTTGGTGTGGGGATTGATTAACCTGGTCGGAGGGACGATTCTGAGCACCCTGCTGTTCTTCTGCTTCGGTGCTCCCTCCATCATCCTGTGGGGCATTGGTGTGTACTGGGGTATCAAGGCCTACCAGGGCGAGATGGTGAAGATCCCGGTCATTACCGACTTCGTGAAAAACCAGGGCTGGGCATAGTCACCCTCTCCATGCAGCCAAAAAGGCCCGCTTCCAGCGGGCCTTTCTCATCCTGCTGACAGCGTATGCGGCCGGCCAAGCGCTGGACCTATCGCGAGCTCCTCCCGGATTTTTCCGTGCCGGGACTCTCGGCTTTGGACTGCCGCCTTCTGGCCCGCCGGGGCGTGCAGGACGCGGCTCAGGCACAGGCCTTCCTCGGCCGCGGCTACGCGGCATCCACGGATCCCTTCGACCTGCTGGACATGGACCGCGCCGTGGAGCGCCTGCGAAAGGCCCATCAGCTGGGAGAACGGGTCGTGGTCTATGGCGACTACGATGCCGATGGTGTGACCGCCACCGTACTGCTTTTCGAGTGGCTACAGCAGGCGGGTTTCAAGGCCTCCTGGTACATCCCCGATCGATTTCAGGAAGGATACGGGTTGCACGCCGAGGCCCTGGCAGGGCTCCGGGACGAAGGTGCGTCTGTGGTCGTCACGGTCGACTGCGGCGTTCGTTCGATTCGCGAAGTGGAGCAGGGCGAGGCCCTCGGCCTGGACATCATCGTCACCGACCACCACCTACCCGGCGAGGCACTGCCGGCCGCCGCAGCGGTGCTCAACCCCAAGCGCCCGGGCGACCCCTACTCATTCAAGGGGCTTTCCGGGGTTGGGCTGGCCTACAAGCTGGTCGAGGGGCTGGCCGGAGCCCTGCAGGGGCCCTCGCCGCAGGAGCTGCTCGACCTGGTGGCGGTGGGTACGGTGGCCGACCTGGCCCCACTGCTGGGGGAAAACCGGGCCCTGGTTTCCGCCGGACTGGAGCGCTTGAACAACACCCGCCGCCCGGGTTTGCTGGCGCTGATCGAGAGCTCCGGCTTCTCCCAGGGGGCCCTCTCGGCCAGCTCCATCGCCTTTGGCCTGGCGCCGCGCCTCAACGCGGCCGGCCGGCTGGCCTCCGCGCGGCTGGCCGCCGAGCTGCTGCTAAGCGAAGATGCTCAGATAGCCCGCGCCCATGCCCTAAAGCTGGATGCCCTCAACCGGGAACGGCAGCGGATCACCGAGCAGACGGTCGAGTTGGTCAGAGCCAGCGCCGACCTGGAAAGCGGTCGCATGCTGGTCTTCGCTGCCCACGAAGAGTTCCACGAGGGCGTGGTGGGACTGGCCGCCTCCCGCATCGTAGAGGAGGTCTACCGGCCGGTCCTGCTCATGCGGCTGGAAGGGGAGTTGGCCAAGGGGTCGGCCAGGAGCATTCCGGAATTCGACGTCACCCGGGCCCTGGAATCCTGCGCCGAGCTGCTGCAACGCTTCGGGGGCCATGAGCTGGCGGCCGGATTCGCGCTCCCGGTTGGAAACCTGCAGGCCCTGGGTGACCGCCTGGAGCAGCTGGCCCTGAGCAGCCTGGGGGGCGTGCCTCTCCAGCCCGGCCTGGAATTGGACGCTCGGGTGGAGTTCCCGGACTTGGACGAACGACTGATGGGGTTCCTGGACCGACTGGAGCCCTGTGGTCAGGAGAATCCCTACCCGACCTTTGGGGCCCATGGGGTCGAAATCCTCTCCAGGCGAGCGGTGGGCGCCGACGCCCGGCACTTGAAGCTCACCCTGCGCCAGTCGGGAAGAGTCTTTGATGCCATCGCGTTCCGCCAGGGTGACCTGCTGGCTCGTCTTCCGCCAGTGATCGAACTCGCCTTCCGGTTGGAGCGAAACGAATTCCGGGGAACCACATCTCTGCAGTTGAACGTGCTGGATATCCGGGCGCCCGGAGGGCCGCTTCGCTAGGGGTCAGTCGGAGACCCGGTAGCGCAGCAGGGCCCAAACCGCGGCGAAAGCGTCCTTGAACCCGATCTTCTTCCCCTCGGAGTACTCGCGCGGGTTGAAGCTGATGGGGACTTCGAAAATGCGGACCCGCCGCTTGAGCAGTTTGGCGGTGATCTCCGGCTCGAAGTCGAAGCGATTGGCCCGCAGCGGTATTGCCTGAATGACCTCTCGCCGGAACAGTTTGTAGCCGGTCTCCATGTCGGAGAGGATGCTGTTGTAGAGTACGTTGGTCATCAGCGTCAACAGCTGGTTGGCCACCATATGCCAGAACATGGTAGTCCGGCGGGGCCCTCCCAGGAACCGGGAACCGTACACCACGTCCGCCTTGCCCTCCTGGATCGGGCGCAGCAGCTGAGGGATCTCCTGGGGATCGTATTCCAGATCGGCATCCTGGATCAACACCAGATCGCTGGTAGCGTGCTGGATGCCGGTTCGGATAGCGGCGCCCTTTCCCCGGTTGCGTTCATGCAGAATGAGCCGGGCGTTGGGGTAGTTGGGGAGGATACGCTGGAGCAGTTCGCGGGTGCCGTCTGTGGATCCGTCATCCACGATGATGATCTCATCCGCCAACCCACTGGCCACCACCCGGCGGAGTATCTCTTCGACGGTTGGGGCCTCGTTATAGACTGGCATGGCTATTGCTAGTCGCATAGGTTCTATTGTACAAACGTGAGGTCAGCATCACAACCTGGCGTTTGCGACCGCGCCACCCGCTGTATATAATTCCGCCATCCACCTGGCCTGTCCGACCGCACCCAGGCAAAGCCGGTGGCCGGCCCATGAGGTCTGGAGGCCCAGCATGACTCTCCCACGCACGCCGCCGCGTGTCATTCGCACCGCGGACATGCCCACGACCGGCAGCCTTCGCTACATCCCGCCGGCCGTCAGCCGCATCGACGACACCGGCCTGTCTCAGCTCTGGGTGCAGGATCTGGCCCTCAAGATCCTGTACTTCCGCGGGTACCTGACCGGGTTCAAGGTCGCCGATGCCATGGCGCTGCCGTTTGCCGGAGTGACGGACCAGGTCCTGGAAGCTCTGAAACGGGAGAAGTTCGTCGAGGTCAAGACCCAGATGGGCATCGGGGAGGGCTCCTATCAGTACGCCATCACCGAAGCGGGGATCGCACGAGCCCGGGAGGCCCTGGAGCGCAGTCAATACGCCGGCCCGGCCCCCGTGCCCGTGGCGGTCTACAACGAGGCCATTCGCCGCCAGAGCCGCGGACGTCCGACCGTAAACGCCCGCAACATGGGAC
>Ga0214473_10001682_pt1 | contig 28618 bp, 23 predicted proteins | sample RVTome_7_FD_203509 | JGI IMG/M metagenome (GOLD analysis project Ga0214473, IMG submission 203509) | Soil microbial communities from uranium-contaminated site in the Upper Colorado River Basin, Wyoming, United States - RVT98D197 | ecosystem: Environmental > Terrestrial > Soil > Contaminated >...
GGTCCAAACCTCCCATTCGTATCCGTCGAGGTTTTTCTCGGCATTCGCGGTCCATGTCCATGAGCGAGTACGGTGGCCTCCGGTCTTGCCGACGGGCGTTGCTGGAAGCGCGGGGGTACTCGGGAGCGTTGTCGTTACGACGATTGTAACCCCCGTGCTCTCGACACCGGAATGCGACACGACAACAGCACGGACGCCGTATTCGGTCGAGTCGTCAAGCACGTCCGCGAGCACATACGATTCCTTGCGCGTCCGTATCGCCTCGATCCAGATAGTATCTACGGTCCGTTTGTAGGCAATCACTACGCGCAGATTTTTGGGTGTTGTCGGATTAGTCCAAGTCAATTGCAGGCTCCACGTGCGCCTGCCGTCTTTCTGAACAGTCGAGTAGAGAGCGACTTGCGCGAAGCCGGTCACATCGCTCGGTATGGGCAGTGTTCCCGTTGTCGCGTTTGCCGATACGGGCGGGCCGAGTAGGCCAAAGGCATTGCGTGATATGACTCGGACGTTGTAGATGGTCACGTCATCGAATACGCCAACGATCGGCAGGCTGGCCTGATCTGTAGTCCCGGCCGGCGTCCAGGCGGAAGCGGTAGACGCCTTCCACTCCACAACCGCATCGCGCACATTCGGCGTCACCGGCAGCGTCCATCGCGCCGTGATCGACCAGACGCGCCGACCATCCGACTGGGTCACGACAACGGGCGCGTCCAATGTCAGGCCAACTACAGGCGGCGGATAGGTGGCGCTATAATCGTTTTGCGATTCAACTACGGGCTCGGCGGGTAAGGTGCCGGCAACGTAGCCGTAAATTGCGGCGCTCCAGGGAACGGCGTGCACCGTCACGTCAAGCGATTCCTCCAGGCTTCTTACTTCGCAGGCCAGTGCGGTTACGCCCGAAGAGGGGGACCCGTCTGTAAGCGTGAATAGATCACCGGGCCGCAGCTCGAGCGCTTCCTCACCCGCATGAAAGGTGATCTTCGTTCGGGCGAGCATAGCTCGCTGCTGGCGATAATAGGCATGCCGATCGGCCACCGTCATGTCACGTACGGCCGCGAGCTCGATATCGACAGGCGCTGTCGGTCCAACCGTCATGACCGTGCGCTCGGATGTACGCAACACGAGCTTGTCTACGTCGCCGGTGGCGCGCCGTCGTCGACGATATTTAACGGCCAGGGTCTTGATGGAATCCCTTACTGCCGTTAGGGCGTAGCTTGGTCGTTCGATGACATTCGCTAGTGTCCCATCGTTCCAGCCAAACGCGGTCGCGGGCGTGTGTTCCGCATCCACCTCGCAGGTCCACTTGCCGGCGGCATTGAGTCCGATCTGATAACCACGGACGCGGAGTAATTCGCTTAGATGATCGCTGAGTGCCACTTGCTCGATGAGCGCATAGCCGGTGCGGACTATGTTCGGCTCAATCAAATCGCACGCATCCCACGTGGTCGTATCAATCGATGCTGACAGATCGGGTCCGTGCACGCCGCTCTCAAGTAGCGTTCGCACCTGACGTGCGGGGTTCTGCTGTCCCAATGCCCATGCGCGGCGCATTTCGGCCACAGTGCGTGCGGTAGCTGACCAGCGGAGTTCGTCGATCGCTCCCGGGAGCATCGTCGAGCCATCTTCTCGGCCGCCTACGCAAAACGCGGCGGCGTTGTCGAGCGACACGGGAGAGGCAACAAACAGCTCGCTGCTTTCCGTGCCCCAGGATGCCCCGGAACCCAGTGCTACAGTAACCGCCCCGGCCACGCTGGGGGTTTCGCGATGTACGGCTACGCCGACATAGCACCACACACCGACAGGCGGCGCACCGACCAGAAAGGACGTCTGTACCGACGTGCGCCGAAGACGGAAATAAATCAACCCGCCACTAGTGATCTCCAGTCGGTATCCATTCACGCCATCGGTCTTCTCGCAAATCGTTCCGGTGGTTGCCGCTGTGCTGATCTTTATCCATGCCTCCAGCGAGAAATCCGCCGTACCGGCATCTAGTCTCGTCTGCCGCGCGTCGATAATCATCAAGACTTCTGCTCCCGTCGCGGTAAAATCCACCGCGTTGAGAGCCTGTGATGACTTGCCATGTACGTAGACCGTGGGGCTATGGGATGGCACATAGGCGATCCATTCAACCGACCCAGCGAATTGCTGACCACTCGGTCCCCGGCAGGCATAGATCGCTGCGGAGCCGGCCGAGATGCTTCCGAGCGCGGCGACTGATACGGCTGCGCCATCAAGCACCCCATCGACGCTAAGCGTTGCCATCTGCGTGGAGCGATCAACAATCAATGCCACCCTATGCCAGGTTTGCTGGAGTCTCGTCGCCCCGCGTAGCGTAACGGTTGTCATACCATCGCCTACCGTTGCGATTAACGCACCGCCGTCGAGACCCAACTCGTAACCATTTGCCCCATTCCATCGTGCCAGCAGAGTCATGGGATTATCGATGGCGCCAGGATCGGGCGATATGTACGCCTCGATACGGAAGCTTACGGTGCCAGGGTTCAGGCCGGACAACGCGCCGCTTGATTGAAAGGCGCTACCGGCTAGATGCAGCACCGGACTCTGCCACGGTCCAGGTCGATAATCTACAACGCGAATCGTGCCCGATGGTACGAGCGTGTTCCACGTACTCGCCTGATTCGGGATCGTAGTGATCCCGCGCTTATCGAAGATCCAGGCGGCGGTGCAGCTTCGCGGGAGCAGCCAATTGCCACGCCGGGATACGTCGCGCCCCGATTGTCTGAACCACCACAAGCCACACGTAACATCATCAGGACCGAGTTCCGTCTGCTCGATATCAGCAAGAACGGGGGTCAGCACGCTCTGTGCGGCGAATTGCGGTCGGTCGAATAGAAGATCAACGGTGTGCTGGCCGGTTCTGTTGGCGGATGGCCCGATCCGCGTGGTGTCGGGCGTCAGCGTTCCGTCATCGTCGAAATACGTAGCCAGAGCGTCCGTGACCTCCGCGAGAAACTCCAGCGGGCCTGTCAATGTGTCGGCACGATAGATATAGACTCGCGTCATGGCACTCGTAGCCGTCCAAGTGATGCGCACAGTCTGATTAGTGACACTGCCGGGACTCGTTCTCGGCGACACTCGCGTCGCACCACTATTCTCGATCAGCGTAACCGCCCACCACTTCTCGCCATTCAGACTGCCGGAGCCGATAGCGGCTGCCGTGAGTGTCAGAAGCGCGCGCGCGCTATTGGGCGTTATCGATCCGTCGTCATCGAAATACGAGGCATCCCCACCAGCCACCTCCGCTAGAAACTGGAGCGGCCCGTTTTCCGTGTCGGATCGATACACACACACGCTAACCGGGAACGATCCGGATGCGCCGAACGCTACGGGTATCCACGTTATGCGCGCCTTATTGTTGACCATGCCGGCTATCGTGCCGCGACCCGATACGTCGGTCTCTCCGGCCCCGTTAGCGGCGGTAACGGCCCACCATTTTTGCCCGTTCAAAGCACCGGCACCAGCGAGCGCCACCGTGGGTGCGGCTAAAGCTGCAAGTCGGCGATCGTATACCCAGCCAAATTCGCCGTCGCCGACTAACGTCACGCCGATCGCCGTGCCGCGATAGACCGCGTTGATTGCAGGAACACATGTCGGCACCACACCCGCCGCGGTGGCGAGATCGCTGGCAGCAACGTAGCGATAGCGCGCGCGCGCCGCGTCGCCCTCTACGTAGCGACATGGGACATGTTCTCGTGTGGCGCCGAGCACAATCGGTAACGTTTCATCGAGCGCGAATTCTTCTCCAACGGCACTCGGATAGCGCTCGCATGTAACCGTCAGGCGTGGATAGGGCGTAACCAGGACCGCGTCCTCCTGATCGCTGACGACAAAGTGCACCGTGTTCGTAGGCGTGCGAATATAACTCTCGATCTTGCCGTAGAACCGGTCGCTGATAACGTTCGTGTCGAGATTCTTTCGTCGCAGGATGGCGATGGCGCCTAGCACCTCGGTCGCGGCAAGTATCGCCGAGACTGCACCATCCATGTCGCTTACGTCCACGGTCAGCTCGCCATCGTCCCGCACGCCATAGAATTCATCAGTCAGCCCGCGAGTGATACTCGGAATCTCGGGCATGCGCTCCTCGTAGATATGGCCAGCGGCGTCGGTCACGCCATCGAGCGTCGCCCAGTAGACGGGCGGCGTAGTCTGCACTTCGAGCATCCAGACGTACCGCATGGCCTACACCGTTTGTTCTAGGCGTATCCCGGTCACGTCAACATAACCGGAGCCTGTACGGCTGATTTCCCAGCTATCGCCTAGCCTCACATGATACATCTTGCTCGTGTCGCCTTCGTTTTCGTACCAGAGCAGGATCTGGTCGGGCGGCGTCCGGGCCAGAGCGGCATACTGAGCGTGCGCGGTACTGTTACGTACGACATTGAGCGTGGACGTGCTGAGCATCAATCCCGTAGGCCCAAGGCTTTGTACTTCCTTGGCACCCGAATCGTACTCTAGGACGCGTCGAGCGAGTTGCGGATTCTTGCCGTATGGGGGCCAGACGTTCTTGGAAAGCGTCGTGAGACTAGACCAGCAGCCAATAGCTCCAACCTCCATGTACGTCTGTCCGGCAAGTGGAAGCTCTAGACTGAATTTGAGCCAGCGATAGGACGTGCCGGCGAGAGCCACGGCGATCTTGCGCCGCCCATCTTCATTGTCCAAGCCTATCGTGTACGGAGAGCCCGGGAGCAATATCTCGGGATTCGTAGACGAGGTAATCGATCCCCATATATTGACCTGCGTGAAATTGACAGCCTCGATCGTGATTGCCCACAGCGCTACTGGGCTAGCGGCCAGTTCAACGATGATCGTTGCCCACCAGCCTCCGCCACCACTAACCGAGCGAGCGACACGCCGTGGGCGCGAGATATCGGCGACACGGCTCGCGGGATAGCTGCTATCAAAGTTGGCAGAGCTGATCACCGTATAGGCAATCCGGTCGGTGCTGTAGCGCATCGCCATCAGGGCATCAACTCTGCGGTCGGTAGCGGGACATTTGTGCGGACCGCTGTGCCTACAGTCAGATCATAGAGATCGGATCGGGGCACGGTAACGCACCAATGCCCCTTGCGATTTGTCCAGCTAACGGGAGCGGCGAGAACGTCGGTGCCGGCGTATTTGAGAACCACTTTTGTGCCGATAGCCGGCGCGAAGCGGGAGCCGATAATTCGTTTGGCGCGCCGACACAGGCGGGCGGCTTGCGGCGTGGGCGTAGGAGTTGAAGCGGTGGAGCTAGCCGTCGGTGTGGGCAGGACCGTCTCCGTCGGCGTAGCAGTAATCGTTATGGTAGGTGTTGCCGTCAGCGTTTCGGTGGGCGTAGTCGTGATCGTCGGCGTCGGCGTCGGGGTGGGCGTGGGTTCGACATATGGGCAGCACACTATGGAATTGGCATCGTATCCGGCCGTGCCATAGAGAGTAGCCGCATGCCCGTTGCCGGTCCAGTCAGAGGCCGTCTCGTCCCACTGCCACGCTCCCCACAAATCCCCCGTGATGGTCTCGCACACACCAGCGCCGCTATTATACAGATCGCCCATGTCGCTGGCGGACAGGGCGGCCGTGTAAATCCGCGTGCCATCAAGGTAGCCGACGCCAGCATAGTTATCCGCGGATGGACCGAAACGCAGCGTGGCACTCGGTATGGCTAGCGTCGTGCCGCTGCGACCACACGATGTCACCTCCGTCCCATTCACGTAGTTCCGGATATAGGGATCGGCGGCAGACCAGGTGCAGGCGTAGTGCCTCCAGGTCGTAAAGTCCTGCCCAGTCATGGCGTATGCGCAGGTCGTCGCGCCGCTATTGGTCGTGACGCGGCAATCTAATCGCTCGCCCTGTCCGGTGCCCTGGAGCAAGAGACTGAGAGTATCCGTGTCCGTAGCAAGGCCGAAGTTCGCCCCGTCTCCGCTGCCGGTCGCATAGCGCTCCCATGTGCTCAGTGTAACGCCCGTCTCGGCCGTAAAGGACACGCCGGCGATTGCTGCGTGGTTGCCTGCGGTATCGGCAAAGAGAGAATGGCCGATGACACACGTAGCCGTTGCGCTAGGCGTAGGAGTCTCGCTCGGGGTCGGCGTCTCGGTCTGCGCCACAGCGGCGGTCGCCAGCAGGGCAAAGCCTAGCGACAGCAGCCAGGGCGTCCCGTGTTGCGATCGACCCTTACAGTCCATAGGGCGGGCCGTATTCGGCCTAAACGTCGCTCCTGGGGCGATTCTGTGCGTTTTTTGCCTCATCTGAGCGCGGGGCCAGATCGGCTAGGCACCCTCAAGGCGTCGAGGTCGGCGTAGGCGTAGGGATAAGATCGCCGAGGCAAATGAATTGGCCCGCCTGCCGTGAACCGCCTATCGTGACATCGTAGGTGCCGCTCGAATCTAGGCTGACATGCCAGGTGCCATCGGCCGCTGTGGTCGTCGATGCTACGACGACGCTGGGCGCAGTGCTTAACGCCAGGCTAACGACCGTGCCAGCGGCAACGGGGGCCAGGTAGCCGTTGACGACCCGCATCGCGGGCTCGGGCGGATAATATTCGTACGCGTCCGCCGGCCCCGCGCCGCACGATGCGAACCAAGCAATCAAGCCGACACATACCGACCGCAAGGGGGCTCGGCAGTGACGATTGGCCTTGAGCATTGCCGTTGTTCTCCTGTTCTTGACATCCTCCCCCGCCTGAAGGCGGGGGATTCCTAAGAGAGAACTTATGCAGCTACGCACAAGCACTCCGAGGTTGGTTCGCACTTCGCAGGCGATCGCTGCGGCGGGCCGTAGCTCGTCGCAGTCTGACACCACCTCCATGCGCAGACACCGTCTGCCCGACGGCCAAAATATTCTTAGCGGCATTCTCGTCCCGATCGTGGACGGCGCCGCACTCGCAAGTCCATCGTCGGATGCCCAACGACATCTTCGATTGCAGTACCCCGCAGACCGAGCACATTTTACTCGACGGGAACCATCGGTCGATCTTGACCGTAGCCTTCCCGTGCATCGCTGCCTTCGTTTCGATCGTACGAATCGAAGCCCCGATACTGGTGTCACTGAGCGTGCGGGCAAGGGCGTGGTTTTTGACCATGCCTCGCAGGTTCAGGTCCTCCAGGTAGATCACATCGAAGCGACTGACGAGGTTCCTCGCCAGCTTGTTGATGGTGTCTCGACGACAATCTGCGACGCGCTCTTGGGCTCGCGCCAAGCGGCAGGCCGCCAGATGTCGCCGCTGACTCCCCTTGCGTTTACGGGCGACGGCTCGTTGAAGCTGGGCGACCCGCGCTTGCTGCTGTTGCCCATGCTTCGGGTTTGGAATCCGCTCGCCCGTCGAGAGCGTTGCGAGCCGGGTGATTCCGAAATCGACTCCGACTTCCGCGCCGGTCTTGGCGAATTGCGGGGTCGCAACATCGACCACCATCGAGACGAAGTATCGCCCCGAGGGCTTGCGGATTACCGTCACCGAGGAGGGGTTGATGCCCCCCATCGGACGCGACCACTTCACACGAAGATGTCCCAAGAATGCCAGCTTCAGGTTTCTAGTGCCCGCATCGAAGGTCATGGCGCTGCGAGTATAGATGGCAGACTGCGTGCCGGTCTTGCGCTTGAAGGTGGGGTAGGCCGCCCGCTTGTCGAAGAAGTTCACGAAGGCAGTTTGGAGACACCGGAGGGCCTGTTGCGTCGGGACACTCGATACCTCGTTCAACCAAGCATGCTCTGGCGTCTGCTTGAGCTTCGTCAACGCCAGGCTCGACTGGGCGAAGTTCATGCGGCTGCCTGCTCGAAACGCCTTGGTGCGCTCCACCAGCCCGAAGTTGTAGACGAACCGCACACACCCAAAGGTGCGAGCAAGCTGCTGAGCCTGGGCCTCAGTTGGGTAGCATCGAAATGTCCACCGGAGTTGCACGAGTTACCCATTATCAGGGTACCCGGTAAGGCGCAAGCGGCAGAGCACTCCATTCCTCCCCGCCCTGAAGGACGGGGCCTCCTGGAGCTTTTTCGGTAAGCATCAGATACGCGGCGTCGCCGCGGTCCCGGTGCGCGCTACCCTTGCCACCTTGGCACGCATAGTAGCCGTCGTGAGCGCATGGCTCAGCATGTCCGTGAACACAGGCGTTAACTGCGCTTGCAGCTTTTGCTTATCCGACAGGTCCACCGTAGCCTGTACCGCTACGGTCAGATTGATAGTTACGGATTGCTGGACCGTCGAGGAGCCCCGTTGCGGCGCAGCCGGGCTTGTATCGCGTGTCGGCGGTAGCGGTCGTGCGGCATCAAGGGGCCGCGCCCCGAATCGTCCGCCGAATTCATGCTGCGCGAGTGCTGCGAATGCCCGTTGCGCCTCGATGCTGCGATCGGCCGGATTGAGAGGCAATACCAGTTCTGGTCGGTTGGCCTCCGCCAAGCGCGCCAGCGTCTCATACCGCACCAGGCCACCGGTAGCGAAAGCCGGCGTGCCGACAACCTTTGATCCCTGCGCCTCGATCAAGGCAGCGATGCGATATAGCTGAACCAGGCTTTCCGCCTGTATATCCGCCATGTCCACACTGGTAACGCCAAGCGCAGCGAGTTTGGCTTTCAACTCATCCTGCTTTGCGGCGAATAGCGCATTGCCCTTATCGCGCAGCCATTCAAGCTGATCCGCTACGGCCGCGCTGACTTTTGCGATTTCCGTTTTAGCGCTTTCCTGTACGGCGACGATCGCTCGCTGTTCCGCCGCGATCTGCTCCTGAATCGCCAGAGCGCGCTCGGCGAGAGCTTCCGCCCGAGCGCCCTTCTCCGCGGCAATCTTATTCGCCTCATCGAGTGCGCTCAGCATGCCCGCGAATGCGATGCGATACTGCTCGCTCGACTGCGCGATGCCGGCCTGCGCCATCAACTCCAGGATCTGCGGGCCGAGCGCGGTTAATTGCTGCGCGGCGGCCTGACGTGCAGCATCACTGGCGCCCCGGTCGCGGAGGATCGCTTGCTGCCGAGCGAATTCTTGCTGAGCGATCTGCAAACGGCCGAGCGGTGCTTCAGGAGACGCCGCACCCGTTCGCATCGATAAGATCGTCTGCCCGATCTGATCCATCACGCTTTTCCAAGCCGCTGCCGTCTGTGCCGCTTTCTGTACGGCTTCGAGCTCGATTTGCAACGCGTTGATTCTCTCTTGGTGCGCGGCAATCGCGGCGTCCCGCTCCGCCTCGATAGCCGCAATCTCCGTGGCCAGATATTCCTCCGCGAGTGCTCTCATCTTATCGATAGCGGCTAGTTGCTCGGTCACTGCGTATTTGTCCCATGGTAATTGCTCGCCCTTGCCTCCAGCGCGAGGTTCCCAGCGTGGCACTTCTCCTTTCCGGCCGATGCCGCGAGGCATCATGCCTCCGGGCTGCGCTAATGCGGTAGAGAAGAACTGCTCCATCATCAATTCGTATTCGCGTTGTATGTCCGGGAGTCTGTGACGAATAATTTCTGGACTCGCCTGGCCCTGATTACGTAGAGCGTAGATACGCGCGTCCATCATATCGTTGAATGCCCGCTGCGCATCTTCGAGCTGCGCGATTTGCATGGCCAGGCTGAGCACCGAATCGCCAGCGTCAGTAAACACCGATCCCAGCTCCCGCCCCGCCGCTATCAAATCATCAATGAAGGGCTGTAACTCCAGCATGGCGTTCTTCGCGTCCGCTAACGCGAGTTTCATGATATCTACAGCCTCGCCACGCGTGATCTCCCCAGCGCTTAGCTTAGCCATGGTTTCATTCATTGTATGAATAAAGGGCTGGAGGACATTGGGATCCAGGCCGGCCTGGATGATTCCGTCGCCTACGGCTTGCGCCGTCATCTCCCTGAGCTGGGTCATAATGCCCGCGAATGCCTGTGCGCCCAGATTAATATTGGCACCGGTCTCACCCATCAACGCCGCCGTGAAAATATCTTGCATACTGGGCGCCAGCAGCTCTGCTGCCATCCCGAGTTCCGCTATCCGTGTCGATAGCGCTTCAAATCTGACAATACCGTTCTCGGCGAATTCCTGCATAACGGCATCTGCTGTTCTGACACCGAGCGGTAAATCGGTAAAGAACACTTGCGCCAGCCCCTCGACGGCGTCTGTATACTCCTTGACCGACAGCGCATCGGCTGCGGCGCTCTGCTGTGTCGCCGTGAACCATTGAGCGAGTTCCGTAAACGCGCGGCGCGGCCCGATCTTTTGCAGGGCATCACCTACGACTTCCATCGCTTCGGCTGCGGTCGCGCCAGCTTTAGTCAGTGAATCTAGCAATGCGGCGACCGAAGACAGACCCAGTCGCCAGCCACCTGGGATGCCTGTGTTTTTATCCTGCGATACGCTCGCGCGGAACACCGCACCCAAGGCCATGAATTGTTTCGTCTGCCGTTCACTTAAGCCCAATGATACCCGCTGATTCTCGATGAACTCCTTTAACGAATCGTTGTATTGCTCGTTTGTTCCGAATTGGCCCCATTCAGCGCCCCAGCCGGGAGGACCAGGACGACGCATAATCTCGGATACCGCAGGGACAAAACGTCCGGCATGAAACGGAAACATATAATCATCGCCCTTGCCGAAATAAGGGACATCCGACTTCTTCAGGAATTTCGCGAAACTCTCACGGAACCGAGTACCCTCGGTCTTGTATAATTGCTTCGCAAACAAGCCCATCCACTGCCCCATACCCGCACCCAGAAATACGTTGGCCATGCCCATTGCGCCCCACTGCTTGTCTTCCCCCTTCGTGCCGGCCAGCGCCCCCATTCCCGATCTTCCGCCGACCATCCAGCTAAGGATTTGCCCGATTATGCCTGCGTTCTTTAGGCCCTGATAACCAGCCTCTACTTGTTCCTGTTTCGTGCCGTATTTCAGCTTCATGCTTGCAGAGATACCGGAGACAATGGATGTTACTACCGAGATAACCAGCGCGATTATTCCGGCCCATCCGGCTGCACCCATGCCACCACCGCCGGTTGTTGTTCCGCTACCGGCTACCGAAGGCCCCTGACCACTGCCTAAACCGGCAGATACTCCGCCGCCAACCCCCGTAATGCCGGCACCGAATCCGCCTCCGGTAGCCCTAGCACCAGCAGCGGCACTGCCCATAGCCCCACCACCACCACCGAATAGACCGCCAATATAATTCCCCGCGCTCTTGCCTAGATTGACCAAGCCCGTAAGATATTGACCGATACCGCCACCATACGGGCTGGCCTGCTGTTGAGTCTGCCCGGCTAGGCTCGCAAAGGCACTACTCCACGCTCCTTTAATGAGAGACAAGCCGCGATTGATGATGCCTGGAATGACCTGCAAGAAATTAGCACTGATCTTAAAATCGAAACCTTCGAGTTTATTCTTTATCATCGCGCTCAGCATGGAAGCCCAGGTCGTCTTGATGGCTCGCGACAGGCCCTCCATCAACGACATGCCTTTATTGGTCCCGAGCGCGATGCCTTCGATCACCTTCGCGAGATTATCCGAGAACGACTGCCCCAGATCGAATGTAGCATCAGCCGCGCGTTGTGTGGACTTAGCTAGAGCATCTTGCGTATCAGCTAATTCGCGATAGGCATCGATCTCTTCTTGTACCAGTGGCGGCAATCCGGCAGCGAGACGCCGAGCATTCTCTTGAGCGACGGCACGCCGGCGAATAGCCTCCGCGAGATCGATCTCGCCGGCTATTAGCTTCTCATTGATGGCGATCTGCTCTTTAGCGGCCGCGATTTGCTGAGCCACGTCGCTCATGGATTGCTGCGCGGCCCGTTGCGCATCGAGCGCCCTGGTCTGATCGTATATCTGCGCAGCCCTCTGACGGATCTGTTCAGTCAGCAGCCCAGACTTATCTTTAGCGACTTCATCCTCGATTGCCATGGCGCGTTGAATCTCCAGCCAGCTGGCACCGGAGATGACTAGCTTATCGAAGATTTCGCGTCGCTCTTCTAGTGCGCTCGTGTCCTGAATCAGAGTGGTCAGCTGTTCTTGCGCGGTCTTATAGTCGGCCGATGCTTTCTGCGCGACGTTCGTCGCAATGGCCGCCTCGAGCAGCTTGTCCCGTTCCCCTTCCAGCGCCGCGCCAAGTCCCTTGGATTGCGCCTCGGCAAACTTCTTAGCCACTGCCACCTCGGCCTCGATCACAGCCACTGCCTTGCCCGCCGCCATGCCCTCGGTGCGAACCCTCAACTCGGCCTCAGCGGCTATACGCTCCTGCTCGAACGACTGCCGGAGATCATCAAGCGCCTTAGCACGCTGATCGTCGCCCTTAGCGGCGGCATGCGCCTGCGGAACGCCAGTGGCCACTTCAGCATTCATCAATCCCTGCTGCACGGCTATCTCTCTCAGCATCGAGGAGACCGGATAGCCTGCACCAATCCATGCGCCGAGTGCGCTGGCGAAGGCATCGGCGTCATCTTTTGAGTTGCCGGCGCTTGCCCCGAGGCGCTCGATCTCAATGGATGAAGAGCGGAAATCATCGACCGATGAATGGGCGGCGGCGCCGAGTGCGGTCAGACGATCTCGAAGAGCATCAGTCGCCTTGCCCGAGCCGGACATAAGGGCTTCAAAACTTCCCGCCTCGCCACCTAGATCATAGAGCCGCTCTTTTGCGGTCGCTAATTGAGCTGTCAACTCTTCAACCGATCTGCCGGCAGCAAACATATCCGAATATCCGCCGGTCAACCCTTCGGCGCGTGCCTTGAGTGCGGCCTGTAGATTAGTCACGTCATCAGCAGCGCTCGCTAATCGCGCCGCTTGGATGCGTCGGCCAAGGAACTCGAATGCCTTGGCGAGCGGCAGCAAGGCATCCATTGCCAACGGGGCCGCATCGACGATGAACAGGATCGCATCCGTTACAAACGCCTTCCACTGCGGCACACTGGCACTAACCGCCTCCGTGGCCTTATTGATCGCATCGCGGACGCCATGAAACATGGCGAGCACTTCCGAGTTTTCGACAATGACGTTGCCGATCGCCTCCTTTAGGTTGTCGTAGGCAATCTTGATTTGTGCCAGTGCGCCGCCATAGGTATCCGCCGCCGCCACATTGGCACCACCGAAGCTCTTTTGCAGAGCCTCCTGGATCGCGAGATAGCGCGCAGCCGGAGCAACCGTCTCGTCAAAGCTCACGCCGAGCATCTTGAGAGCGCGTGTGACGCCCGTGTCGAGCGCTCTACCTACCTTCTCGGCCGCAGTCGCCATGTCGATGCCAGTCGCCGCCGCGAGGTCGGCAATGCCGGGCAACAGTTTGTCAATTTCTTGTCGTGTCGCGTGGAAACGCAGAAGCACCTGCTCCGCGCTCCGTACCTGATCGTCACTAGCAACACCGACTCGACCGAGTCCTTCCGCTAGGCGATCGAGGTGGGCTGCGTATTCCTGCGTGTACTGTCCGCTCGCTCTCAGCATGGCATTGATGCGAGAGAGCGCAGTCTGTTCCTCGGCCGCCGCCACTACCGACTCCTTGAACAAATCAACCAAGCGACGAAAGCCCCGCTCGGCAACATGCAGGGCGCCTTCGAGCGCGCGGAAGGCCGCGTTGCCGAGAAGGGTGCCGACGGCAATTTGCTTGATGCCAACGGCCCCCTGAGCCCCTGCGTCGCCTACCTTGGCGATGGCATTGGTCAGGGCCCCGGCGGCGGCGGCGACACGTGCCAGCTCAGCCGCAGACGTGCCGGTCTGGACCTTGATGGTTACTTCTACGGGTTTGGCAGTGCCTTCAGCCATGTAGTTCTTCGTCTTCGTCAGCGAACAGCGGATCGCTCTCGCCGTTCAGAATACTCGCGCAACGGCCGAGTAGCTCTACGACTGCCGCATCCTCACCCAACTCATGATCGCCATTGTAAAGTCTGAGTCCCATGCTTAGCCGCTCACCGCTGGTATCGAGATAGTGCTGCGTTAGTTTTGTCTTCGGATCGGTATGCACAGTGGATACGAAGCCATAGAGCGCCCAGAAACGAAGCGCCTCCGGTCCCGCCTCCGCGAACGGACAGGGATCGCAGACGCTGTCCGGGCCATGCGTACCCGGACAGCACGCCTGCGTACAGTCAGGTCCTTTTCGATTGCCCTGCGCCGCGAGTTCCGCACACGTGGTGCAGTCGCGTGGCGCGCCGGGGTTTAACTGGAAGTACCGGGCGAGCCCGAGACTTTTTTTTGCTTCGCTACCTCGGCGAGTTTCTCATCCAGTTCCCAGTCGTCGTATACCTTGCCGATCTTCTCGGCGACTAACACCGACTTGGCGTTGCGGTAGAGCACAACGGCATCCTCGGGCGAGAATGGCAGGCCGCCATGCTTCTTTTCCAGAGCCACCAGGCCCGGCACCTCGTCATCGAGTAGGGCGACGCCGAGCGATCCGACCAGCGTTTCCAGCGTCAGACCACGCCAATCGGCAATTGTCGCACGAGCGAAGAGGTTCGTGAACTTCGTGGTATTGACGTCACGTGAGTTACGCTCCCTGCTACGTTCGTAGATTGACTCCCGCTGCTTCGGCGTGAGCCAGTTGAGTGTCACGTAGAAGTTATCGACAATATGCACTTCCTGCTGAAGCGCAGGGGCATCGTCGATTGCTTTATTGAGCCATGCCATGATCGGTTCTCGGCCTAGCAGCAGACGAGCGACAGCTCGTTATCGCTTCCCGTGCTGGCAAGTGCATAGTTGAGCTGCACGGTGCGGAGACCCACGTCGCTTTGCAGATCCATGGTTTCTAGCTGGGCGTAGGCGGTCATATTGAGACGCCTGCCTTCGGCGGTGCCGTGATTGAGAACGATCTTATGCTTCAATCGGCCCTGAATGTCTGTCGCGAACTTGGCGTAGTAGGTATCGTCAAGACCAACGACCACCGTGAGACGCGGATTGCGGTTGGCAACCAGCAGTCCGTAAAGAGCAAATGCCTGCGCTGCATCCTTGTCTTCTTGGATGTCCTGCCCCAGGTCGAGTGAGAACGACTTGATCTTGTAGGCAGGTGTCAATGCCGTATCCCAATCGTTCTGTCCCGCTGTGACTTCGCGTTGCGTCGCCCAGGTAACCGCGCGAAAGGGCTCTGCGGTATTACCGAGCAGTGTGGGCGTCGAGGACGCAGTGTTAGTCGGTGTACTGAACAGCCCACTCAAAGTGCCGTCGATTTGAACGGCCTGGCCGGCGCTTGCGGAGATCACCAGATTGCCGTAAATCCCCGTCACCAGCGCCTTCACGGCGTTGGCTCCCGTGGATGCCATTTCGACATTCGCAACGCCCGCCTCGAATCCCGATGAGCGGAACTCATAGCTCATCGATGAGCTACCAGTGGACGCCGTGCGCTTGAGCCCGCACATGCGGAAGATCGAATCTAGCCGGAACGTAGCCGCCCCAGCGGCACCGCCCGTGCCCATGAAGTTGAAGCCAGGTGTCAGGCGGTAGAGGGTGCGGCCGGCGATCCCGCCGGACTTGGTCATCGTGGATCGCAGTTCCGTCAGATCGACGGCCTCTTGATCCATGGTAAGCAAATTCTCATTGCGGAACAGGAGGTGAGCCGAGCTCATGCCCGGATCGCCACCCCCGCTTCCGTAATCGCCTGTCTCGACGGCTGACGAGAAAGCGACAATCCGTGAAAGCATGGTCGACATAGGGAATCCCTCCTAAGATGCTGGACGCAGCTGTACGCTTGGCAGCGGAGCTGCGCGCTTGGGGTTAGTCATTGACTTCCGGGGTTAGGGGTCGAACAAGAAACTAAGCAGCGGCAGCCTCACAAAACGGCTGTCCTGCGATGAAGCGTTTGAGCAGGGTCACGAGATGATGGCCCGCGGCGTCCCAAGTCCACGAGCTGTGCATGCGTTGAGCGGCGCGGCGTCCCATCCTGAGCGCCTGGTGATAGTGGGCCATCATCCAATCCATTGCGGCGGCAAGCTCGGCAGGGGGCACCCAGGCACTGTTAACGACTGAGCGGACAGGGCCGTTCGTCGCGTCCATGATGTTACTGTAGCGCGGCTCCCAGCCGACGAGCTTTGCTACGCTGTCATCGGCAAAATCGAGGTGGCCGGAGTATCGCGTGGCGATAGACGGCAGGCCGGTAGCAAGGGCCTCCATAAGGCTAAGCCCGAATCCCTCACCGGCAGTCGGAAACACAAATGCGTGCGAGCGTTGATATGTGAGCGCAAGGTCGGCTGCTGGCAGATTGCGCAAGTCGAGAATCATGTTGCGGTAGCGGACCACGCCGGGATGCCCGCTCACGGGCTCGGCACCACGGCGAATAGCCTCTCCGCAAGCTGCTAGCGTACCCGTCGTCTTGCAGTACAGGTGGCAATCGCTACGATCGAGGAAATAGCGATGCCATGTCTCTTCTAGCGTATCCCATCCCTTACGCGCGTTGGCGGCACCGACCATCAGCCATTGGAACGAATCGCCCGGCTGCCATACGCGCCGGCACGGGCGGAATACAGCCGGATCAAATCCGAGGGGCACAATGGCGATTGACACTTCGGGCCGGACATAGGGCCGGAAGATGTCAACACAGAATCGTGATGGCACCACAATCAGATCGGCAGCATCGAGATGCGGTCGCAATTCGGCCGGAAAGTCCGGACTCTCCCACATGGTATACAGAATCTGCCTTTTGGTGCCTGGCGCTGGTGCGAACTGCATCGGCGTCTTTACGTGGAACGCGGTCTCGGCGCCCGGCTCAAATGTCAGCCCCGCACGTTGCGCCGCTGCCGCTAGATGCGCATTGGCCAGCACATAGCCGTAGCTCACACCATGGCCCCGAGGATCGGGCGGTGTAATCCAGTCAACTACAGACATCAAATTGAGAACGTGAGATGTTGTCTGTTGTCGGCCTCGACGAACAAGGCCATTTCTTCTGGTATGGCACACGCATGCGCGAACACGCCATGATGAACGTACAGGCCGCACCGTTGGTCTAGCGTATCGGCGGAGAGAGCCGTCGAGTCAGAGCCGTTCCCATCCGAGCTTACGAATCGGCAACCGCGGTCGAATACGGCACGGTGCACCAGTACGATCGCGCCCACAGTGCGCGCGGCGCGAATATCAGCCGTGCCGCTTACGTCGTGACCCGGAACAGCCCCATGCGTAACGAGCGGCGCTATCACGTCGCAGCGTGTCACACGCAGTGCGTCAAGAGCTGCGGGCGACAGATAGGTGCGGGCATCGAGCAACAAGCCCCAGGTCCAGCTATTGAGCGTGACCGCGTGATCGATCAGATCGTTTCTGGCCGCTGTCGGCGACGTTGCTCCGGCCGTCGACGTGGTGTTTGCAAGCAGAACGTTCTCGGGTGGCGCACCTAACGCCTCGATCATGCGGCGATGCACGGGCACGAACTCCTGCACGTCGTCCACCACGGTCAGAACGAGAAGCCGATCAGGCATACGTGACCCCAAATCAAACTGACCGATGTCCTATGATTCGCGCAGGCACGCCAGCTACGATTGCCCACGGTGGCACGTCGTGCGTAACCACCGCGCCAGCGGCGACGATTGCGCCCTCGCCGATAGTAACATTCGGCAGCACGACAGCGTTAGTAAGGATTGCCGCGTTCTTTCCGACGACGACGCGTCCGCGAGTGACGACTTGCTGCTCCGGCGGTGCAGAAGCAGACATGCTTACGCCTTCCATCTGATTCGACCCGGTGATGATCTTTCCGCCGCTGGCTACCGCCGATCCGTCTTCGAGAATCAGTGTGCCACCACCTATGTTAAGATGGACGAGCGATGCAAGATGGCAATGCTGCCCAATGAACAGCCCCTCGCCGCCTTCTAGTTTGGTCAGGCTGTCGATGCGGACATTGCTGCCAATATTGACCATGAGGGGTCGAACGATCACGATTGGTTCGTAAATCGCGACTCCCGCACCGCATCGATTCAACCCATAACGGATACACCACTCAGCGCCGCTGATCGCCCGAGCGTCCATCATGCCCGAAGCCCTGGACAGTAGTCAGCCCGCGTAAGGCACCCATAGGTCAGTCGGCTGCATCACGCTCACTCGTGGATCGACCCAAATTGACCGGCCCCGCACGCGCATGCCCCGACATAGATCGACACAGCCCTCGGCGTCGCAACGGACCCCGGCTCGAATGTCCGCGGCGTGCATCATCCAGACGGAGCCGACACTGTCCACCTCGAAGGGCTCATCCGCACGGTAGCACCTATGGTATGGAGGTCCGTTCGTGAAGCGCACACCATCGCGTCGGTAGGCCCAGGTATCATAAAAGAACGAAGGGCCGCAGCTCTCCAGATATGGCCAGCCACCAATCGGGCACCGATCCGACTTGAGCAACTGCTGGATAACGCCATGCGATGTCTGCAAATCCGACTCGTGAATGAGCACGTAGTCGTCAGTCGCCCGGACACGATCGAGTGCGGCATTCATCGATTCTCCCGCCGCACGAAATCGGTCATCAGGCGTGCGACGTACGATGCCGGTATCGTGTCGCACGATCTCAACGGACTTGTCCTCATGAGCGGCCGTGGCAGCAATCGCCCGTAACTGCGTCTCTGTATCGTCCTCGCAGTCGCCCACCACCCAGATCCAGCGCAGCGCCGGATATGTCTTGCCGAGTAGATGTGTGGCACGCTCAGCCAAGCGGCGGTCAACATCATCCCGCCATAAACTCAACATTGCGACCGTCGCGGTCATCACAATGCATCCCGTAGCGCTAGCATCACACGGCGCACGTGGGGCTCTCGCATCTGCCCATGGAGCGGCAGCACTAAGCCATGCGCAGCAAGGTCATCGGCAACCGGGCATGGATGGGGAGCATTAGCCCGATACATCGGCGCGTGGTGGGTTGGCGTAAAGAACGGCCGCGTCTCGATTCCGTTCCGCGCCAGATGATCGGCTGCGGTGTCCGGCGCAATCCCTGCCGGCAGTAGCACCGCCATCGCCCACCGGCCGTGCCATCCGTTTGCCGGATCGTGCTGCATTCGTACACCAGGCGGCAGGTGGCTTCGATAGAGCATCGCCATTACCCGACGCCGAGCGATCATCCATGCCCATTGCTCTAGCTGCGCGCATCCTATCGCAGCCTGAATGTCCGTCAGCCGATAATTGTAGCCCACGACTTCGTGCGAATAGCGCCGCTCACGCTGACCGTTCCGGGCAAGCAGGGTAATCCGATCGATGCACCCCGCATCCCGTGTGATGATGGCGCCGCCTTCTCCCGTCGCCAGCGTCTTGCTGGCGTGAAATGAGAACACGGCGAGGTCCGCCAGCGCACCCGCCGGCTGCCCCGCATATTCCGCCCCGATCGCTTCGCAAGCGTCCTCGATGATCGGGACGCCCGGCAGCGCCGCGCGTAAGGCATCCGTGTCCACCGGGTATCCGTAGAGATCCACGGGAATGACCGCCTTGGTACGTGCCGTCCGGGCCGCAGCCGCTTCGTCGACATCGATGCACCAGGTCAGCGGATCGACATCCACTACGATCGGCGTGGCGCCGCAATACGCTACCGCGTTAGCGGTCGCTATGAACGTGAGGGCTGGCACCAGCACTTCATCGCCGGGGCCGATTCCGAGCGCCAGCAGCGCCAGATGTAGAGCCGCCGTGCCGCTGCTGACGGGGATGCACGTTGCCCCGAATCGCGCGCCGAATTGTGCCGCAAAGCGCGCCACAAAACGCCCGCTGCTAATCCATCCCTCGTCCAGCGCCTGAAGAACATAGGCGCGCTCGTTTCCGCCGAATACGGGAGCGGACACAGAAAGCGCCCCGCGCTCTCGTACCTCAGGCCGCCCTTCCTCTTTCTGGTGCCCGCCGTTCAGTTCGCACTCGCCGATCATCCCGCTACCCGCGGCTGCCCTTGCGGCGTGAAGTAAGTCACCTGGAACGTGGCGCTGCCCCCGGCAACACTCGGCACGGGCGATTGATTCAGCACCTCGTCCCCCGTGCAGACGATGTCCACCGTTGCGCCCGCGATCACGCGGCCGTTGGGCGTGGCGACACATTGCTCAAAATCGGCAACGATCTCGCCGCCCGTGGCATCCACCTGATCGGGATCATCGAGTACCAGGCCAGCGACGTTGACCGTCACCGTATTCCGTACCTGCCCAAGCGCGTCGTCTACGTCTTTTACCTCCGGCTCGGTCCAGAGAAACACGGTCATATCCGGCGTTGTTACATTCGTCAGGTCGGGCGCATACGGCGCCCTGCGGACAACGCGAGTCACATTGCGGCTGTAGCCGCCGGCTATAGTCATGGCGAGCAGATCGGTGCCGAGCTGCGCCAAGACGGCGTTTCTGATCGACGCTGCCACGGCCGCCTATGCCCCACCTGTACCCGTTTGCGATAATAGAGACTTGGCCCACCAGTCGCCCGCTTCACGGCGGAATATGTCAGCGGTCTCCTCCGCTGATCGCTTGGTGTAGTGCACGCCCGTGATCCCCTTGGTCTGCTTGACGCCGAGAAAGAGCGGCGTGAGTTTTGTGCGGCCCCATTTCCCGCCCAACGTCTTAACGCCAAGGAGAATCAGTGTCCCTTGTCCACCGAGGCTGACACGCCGCCAAAACGTGCCGCCTGGATACTGCTGCTCTGCCTCACGTGCCGTGAATCGTGGCACACCGGCGGGAGTCAACGCAGCATCAAGCGGAATCGTGAGCACCTTGGCACGCACCGGCTTGATCGGCCGGGTGCCCTCCTCCTGCGCGTGGAAGTACACAGGCACCTTGCCACCTTCCGCCTTGAGCGTGCCGATCGAGCCGGTGATGGTATCCCCCTGCACCACAGCCTGCCGATACCAGAACGAACGGGCGAGCGCCGCGCTGCGTCTGTGCAACTTCCCCGGCACGCGTGTACGATAATCCCCACCGGCTGTAAGGATCTCGGTGCCGAATTTCACACCGGCGCGCAGTGACTTATTGAGCAATCTCACACTCGCGGCTTTCATACGCGCCGGCCCATCGCGGAGCTGTGTTGCTAGCTCTTCCAAGGCACCCATATTGACTTCAATTAAGCCAGACATCAGATCATCCGCGTGTAGCCGTCCAGCACTTCCTTTACGGCGGGGAGCATAGACGCCTTGCTGAACATCGTTGCTGAGCCCTGCATCACGCCCATGGATTCTAACTGCAACGTCGGCGCGCGCATCACGAGATAGGCGACATGCGTAGCCGCCGCGTCGCGCAAGTCATCTGGCACGTGTTGCAGATCGGCGGCGATACCGCCCGTATAGATCACCCGCAGCGATTGCGGGCCACCGATGCGAGCAGCCATGAAGTGCAGAGTCCCAGTCCTGCCCTGCTGGCTCAATGCGTAATCGCTGGCATCCAATATCGCCGAGCTGTCAAACTCCTGGGTTGTCGATTCACGCACCTCCTGCACCTCGGTTATCGGATAGGCGCGCAGAGTAACGATGTACGACCAACGCGCGACGTCGAGTATTTCCGTGCGTGCCATGAGACGCAGTGGCCGATCGCAGATGCGCTCAACACTAGCCGAGAACGCTTTGATGGCACGAGCGATCCAATCTGTCAGATGCGTATCCTCGATCTTGGCCTCACGGCGCCCGGCAAGCGCGGGATGGATCAACACGTCATCCACGGTGCAAAGCTCCAAAGGATCGGTAGTCGCCATCAGACCACTCCCGGTGATAATTCGCGGTTCTTCACGCGGATCGCGACTTCATGCGCCCCCGGTATGGCGTTGGGACCATAGGTGAAGGCGAACCGCGCGATATGGACCTCGCTGTCTAGCGTGTCATCTACAATCGGCATGTCAGCAGCCTCGGCCTGCCAGGTGAGCACGGTCCCTGCCGCTCCATCCGCGACTGTAACGCCGTTGGCATTGAGAGCATTCTGCTCATTGCGGCTATTGATGATCTCATTTGTCTTCTCGTCATAGAGCGTGATCGTGAGCGTCACGAGATTCGCCGCTCCTATGGCTGCATCATCCGGGTCCACAAGGCTTGCCGTGTATCGATGCGCGACTCCTTCATCAGCGGTTAGCGTGCGTCTGAACCAGACCATGGCGATAGGCTCCTAATGCAGCGTGTCTTTCTTGCCGCGAGCCGTACTCATCAGGTCGCCCGTGGCCGTCGAGCGATCGAGGGCTTCAGTGGCGGTTCCGGTTGCCGCCAGCCCGGTCACGTCGGCATCGGCTCGATCCAGGCGCTCGTCAACGAATCGTGCGGCGCTTAGCCCCTCGAGTGCGAACAGAATCGCACGCAGCGAGTAGATCCTGGCCCGCAGCGCGGCTTCAGTCGTGCTGACGTCGCGTATCCACACGCGTAGGGCGGCATCTAGAGATCCGTCGGCGCGTATATCCGCCCGCAGGGCCGCCTGTGCCGTCTGGGCATCGCGCACTGCCGCCCGTAGCGCCGCGGCGGCGAGTTCGTCGTTCCGGATAACCGAACGCAGACTCGCGGCTGACACGGCATCGGAGCCCACCGCGACGCGCAGAGCCGCCGCTAATTGGCCGGCACCGGTTACGATCACCCGGCCGGCGGCGAATTCGTCCGTGCTCGCTACGATTCCGGCACGCATGCTGGCGAGTGTCGTCTGCACGTCGCCTACGCCCGCGCGGAGAGCTGCGGCGAGTTCGGTTGCTTTCCGGATCGTTACACGAGCGGAAGCGAACGCTAAGGTGCCGGCTTCGATCACGGCACGCGCAGCCGCTTGATCGAGCGCCGCCGATCGCACCACGGCGCGCAGTGACACTAGGGTTAGTGCATCGCTCCGGATTACCGCGCGGGCGGCAGCCAGAGCGATTGCTCCCGCCCCGACCGTAGCGCGCAGGGCGGCATTGCCCGTAGCCGTGTCACGAACAGCAACTCGCAGCGCCGCTTCGAGTTCAGCGGTATCTCTTACGATGACATAGGCGGCCGCGCCCACACTTGTTGCCTGCCGCACTACGACGCGCAACGCGGCCTGTCCCAGGGTTTCGCTTCCGACCGTCACGCGCAGGCTGGCCGGCAGCGTGCTTTCGTCCCTGATCGCGGTCCACAATGCCGCCGGGACGGTATCAGCCGCCTTGACGGTGACACGATGGCTGGCCAGTACATCGGCAGCGGATCGTACGGCCGCACGGAGCGCCGCTGCCTGCTCGGCTACGTCCCCGATATTGGCTCGGAAGGCGGCCTGCGCGGTATCAGCCGCTCGGATCTGAGCGCGGAGCGCGGCATCGATTGTCTGCCCACTACGTACCACGACCTGTCCGGCCGCGAAGTCGCTAGCCGCCCGCTGGACTAGGACATTAGCGGCAGCGAGAGCCGTTGCGGCATCTCGGATAACGGTGCGCACAGCGGCGTTCTCTACGGTGCCAGCCTTCACGATGGTACGCAGGGCAGCCAGATCGTCCGCAGCCGATCGGATATTGGCACGGAACGCGGCGATATCAGTTAGCTCGTTCTCGAGCGTCACGCGCAAGGCCGCGTCGCTTATCGATGCCGCCCTGACTACCGCCTGAAGGGCACCGGCGGCCGTCGCCGCGGCCTTCACGGTCACGGCACCAGCGGCAAGAGCCGTGGTGGCATCCACGACGCTCACGCGAAGCGACGCCAGGTCCGTTGTCAGGTCGCCCACGCCGACACGAAGCGCGGCTGCCGCTGTGGCCTGCGCACGCACCACGGCCTTAAGCGATGCCAGCGCCGCCGTAGTAGCAACTATCTGCACACGCAAGGCTGCTGCTTGCGTGCTCTCGGCGCCCACACCGGCGCGCAGCGCGGCCAGGGCAACGGCGTCATCGCGGACGATGGCACTCAACGCCGCTAGGCGTGTCTCGTCATCAGCCACAACAGCGTGGAACGACGCTAGATCATCGCCAGCCTGAAGGACACTTACGAATACGCTGGCAAGCGCCGTGGCCACGTCCCTTACGACTACTCGCCCAGCGGCGCTATCTATGTGATCGTCGCGTACAACGATGCGCATAGCGCCCAGGAGATCGCTAGCATCGCTAACGACTACACGTAGGGCCGCATCGGTCATCTGCTCGTCTTTGACGGAGGCTCGGAAGGCCGCCTGCGCGGTAGCCGCCGCGCGGATGGTCACGAGTAGGGCCGCGTCGATCAACGTCGCGGCTTTGATAACGACGCCGCTAGCGGCAAACGATGTTACGGCGTTGAGTACCTGAACGCGGAGCGCGGCCGTATCGATTGCCGCCGCTTGCACGTCGGCCCGAAAAGCCGCCGCAGCATCCGTGGCCGAGCGCAACACGGTCAAGAGCGAAGCCGCTAGCATTGCCGCCGCTTTGATTTGGGAACGCAGGGCGGCGGCGGCTGTATCCTGCGATAGCAGCTGCGATCGCAGCGCCGCCGACGCTAGAGCATCATCACGCACGGCCGCCCGCAATGCGGCGAGCATGACCGCGTCATCGCGTACTACCGCCCGCAATGCGGCTGGTACTAGGGCATCATCGCGTACCACGGCGCGGAGAGATGCCAGCAGCAGGTCGTGGCTCTTTACCGATGCACGCACGCTGGCGCTGGCCGTAAACGCCGCGCGAATCGTTGCCAGCAATGCCGCAAGGGCAGTTTGTTCATCCCGCACAACCGAGCGCAATGCCGCTGCCGGCGTATCCTGCTGGCGGATCATGGCCCTGAAGGCCGCCGTCGGGGGCGGGTCCGGACGACTGATCTGCTGATCGAAGAAGGTAAAGAAGCCCACAGCGTCCTCAAGTTCGCCGCAGCCACCCTCGAGCGAATCTTTCCAGTCGTTTATTATGCCGCATCAAGTCGGCGTAGCGGGCACCTTGCAGGTGATTCATGAGCTTGACTAGCAGTGTGGCATCGCCCTGACGTACGCATAGGGCGAGCGCGGTCAATGTCTGCGGCCCCACATTGCCATCCTCAGCCACGTCCGCGTATCGCGTTTCGTCGGCGTTCAGACAGTTGAGCGAGCGCTGGAGGAGCAGGCCGGCGTTGATTACGCCCAGATTGACCGCGCTATCAAATAGCTCATCCGCTACCGCCTGCTCGGTGATATCGTAGCCGCGAATCGCATCCCAGTACCGCGCTCGGTAGAGGCTCGCTAACTGCGCTTGCAACTCGGGCATGCGATTCAGACAGGCAGGGAAAGACTCGGCCTGCTCCTGACGCAGCCGATCGATCGTCTGCCAGCCTGGCCAGCTGGGATGATCCCGGCGAGTTACACCGTACCACGTCTCCCCACCGGCATCGTTTGGATCATGGACCCAGCCGCCCTCGTAAGCCAGTGTCCGAGCGAGAGCTCTCGAGAAGTCCGCCATCACCAAATCCATTCGATGGACAGCGCCATCAGCGTCACGGCGGCGATCATGCCCAGAAGGCCGAGCACCAGCGCGATGTTGTCTTTCGTGTCGTCAGTCACGAATGCGTTAGCCCCCATGCAATCGCAGATACGGCCCGCCGCCGATGACGCCGACGCTGTTTAGCAGCATGAGCAGCGCCACCAGAGCCAACACCACCAGCACCACCTTATTGACCGGCTCCGGTAGGCCCAGCATCGGTAGCAACAGCCTCACGCAGTAGACAAGGCAGACCACCACAATTAATGTAAGGAGAAATGGAATCAACGGCATAGCTAGTTACCCCCTTTCGCTCTATTCACTTTACGGCTGCGCCCGTTGCCACAACGCCGCGAGCGCGATGAGTGTCGGCACCGCCCCGATCAGCACCGCCCACACCAAACCCACCCCCTTATACTGACCTACCCCCTCCGCCGTGCGGCGCTCGACCATCTCTCTCCAGGTCCGCACCTCCTTGACGAATCCCTCGTGTATCTCACGCGGCAAATAACGCTCGATATCCCGCATGCGCTCCGCATTGAATTGCGACTGCATGTGGTTCAGTCCGCTCATCCGTCGCTCGATCTCGGCAGCCTGCAACCCCAACGCGTGGTCCGCCGCGCGCAGCCTCGTATCAATCACCTCCCGCAACGCCGCGATCTGAATCACGAGCTTATCGTACAGCCCATCCACACGCACCGCACACTCAGGCAGCATCCTGTTGCACGCTTTGTCCATCCTCTACCCCCAGGCATGAGCAAGTACGATTGCCAGCGCGCCCGTAATCCCCAGCGCCCCCACAATGATAAAGGCCAGAAATCCAGTGGACGCTTTAGTCGTCATGGCAGCACCCCCACGTCGGGTATCGTTCCCAACTCGCCACTCGCTCCCGGCATCGGCACCGTCACAGAAGGCAGCACCTCCGGCATCGGCTCATCATTCGTGAGCGATACCAGTGCCACCGTCCCTCCGATCGCCGCCGCCACCAGCGCGCCCTTCACCACAAGTTTCGCGTTAGCATTCATGGTGTCACCACTCCAATCGATACGTGTCGCAATCCGCGTTCGTTGCACAGGTATCACCCACGAGCCCCCTGACGCACACGGACGACGTGCACAGTCCATTCGCGCTACCGTACTCCTTCGTCAGCGCGCTCGTGTAGAGCGCAGCTACCATCGCGTCCCCAACATCCGACCCGTGCACCGCGTCCTTGAGACAGCACAGCCGACCGTCCGGGCAGATTCCATCCGCGCTCGGCCACGTATCGTGCTCCGCTAGCCCTCGATCGGGACACGTGCTCATCATCATCCCATAGCTGTCGATGAAGTTAGGTTGCTGCCGTATCCAATACCGCAGCGCACCCGCCTTTGCCTGCGCCGTCTGCCAGCACGAGCCTGTCGGATCTGTCGTCCCGAGCATCGCTCCAACAGTGTCCCATATCAGGATGGGCACAGCCGGAGTCTGCGCCGGCTGCGGCGTCGCTCCAGTTGGTGTTACATACGTTGTAGGCGTAGGACGCGCCGCTACTGCTGAGGCGATTACTTCCAGCGCCTCATACTGCCGCCCCTGACTTGCCGCCCCTATACAAATCCCATTCGGGCATCCATGACTCCGACTCGGCGGCGCTCCGTTCTGACACCATGATCTCGGCGGATCATCTGTCACGTCGCAGTTAGCCGTCAACGCGGGAGTTACCGTAGCGCATGCACGCACGCCCGGAGTTGCGGCCGGCGGTGTTGGCGACGGCCCGCACGTCCCGCTAGCCGCCCCCGCAGTCAGTTTACAGTCCGCGTTCGACGCGCAGGTACAGCCAAGCCCCCAACTACTAGCCATACACGGTGCGTTCCTCGACGCGCCCCGCATCCGGCAGAAAGAAGCCGCACAGTCTGCATTTGTAGAGCACGCCTGCCCTGCACGCCGGCTACCTTCACAGGCGCCCCCAACACAACCACTACCGCGACCGTAGGCGTCATAAGCGCCAGCATTTGGGCGCAGTCGCCACAAGCCTGGCTCATCCACGGTGCACGGATCGCCCTCATTCGCCCCATCCCCGCAGGTAGAACTAGGGCACTCGCTGTCAACGTGGCACTCGTTTCCGCCGTTAGCGCCACCAACGCACTCCTGTCGATCTTGGCAGTACCCTACCCCCGTACCCATCCCATGCAACTCCGTTTGGTTTGCCGGATCGGCCATACTGCTGCCCAGAATCCACGAGTTAGGTCCAGTCTCCACGATGGCAACATCGCAGATTTTACCCTCGACCCCCTTCGCCGCTTGGCAGTTATGCCCACTCGTCACGGACGCTGATCCGTCTAACACGTCGTTGTTTGTTCCGGCGATCGAGATGTCGTGCTCGATATCCCCGATCATCGCTCCGTCTTGCGAGCAGTCCAGCAAGTTCGTCGGCTCCAACAGGCTCCCAGCTAGCACCGAGTAGAACACCGGCTGATTGCGTGTCGAGTCCCCGATCACACAGACGGTGTCCTCTCCGTCCAAGTCTCGATCTTGTAGTATCGTGGGCAGCGACGGATCGCTCATGTCGATTAACACTTCCGCAACCGCGTTCGTGACACGCACCTGACCGCCTGACGTGTGTTGAACACTTTCGGTCAGTCCATTCACCTCATCGGTGCTCCACCCATCACTCTCTTGCGGCGAGTTGAGCATGAACACCGGTGGTAGATTATGATAGAGCGTAGTCTCCCCAAAGTTATCTACATTATACGAATCCCCAAATGTCTGTTTGCCCTCAGTTATATACCGTAGGTCTATCAAAGGCCCTGAACCTGCGTCCTTCGCCAATCCAACACCAGTAACGCTCAACACCGACTCCCCCGTTTGCAACGTAATGTCCGTTAGAGCCGCCTCCTCTGTCTCATTCGAGCTGGTCTGAACGTAGCCGTCATCCCCATCAGGCGTCCCCGATCCAGAATCGTTCCAGCACTCGAATTCAGTAGAGCTACTACATCCTCCGCTCGACCCGCTAGTAGTCCACTCCGTCTGCGTCCCGGTAGCCGTTCCCACGAGCCCCGCAATCCGATAGTTTGGATTGACCGTCCCGCTCCCATCATCGATCACGAGTTCGTCCAGGTAATAGTCCGTAGCCGCAGCTACCGTGTCAGTAGTCCCAAAACGCACCTGTTCGATTGTGACCACATCGGAAGTCGTGCACGTACCGCCATTGTTGCAATCGGCTCCCGTTGCGCATGCCTTGCCAAGTGAATTGCAAGCCCCGCCTGGGCACCCTGAGTTAGTCGAGCACGCAGCGCCCTCATTCGCCCCGCCTACACACAGCCCCGTCGTGCACTTCCCCTGCTTGCGCGTGCCGCCCCCTCGTGCATAGGCCGTAGTCGCGTAGGTAGCTCCCGTGCCGCTCGACGTACCCTGCCACAACGCGCAATAGGACGTTCCAGTTCCGTTGACCTGCTTCAACGTAATCGTGTGCCATTTCTCCGTTCCAATCACCACTGCCGGTGT
>Ga0214473_10001683_pt1 | contig 28612 bp, 25 predicted proteins | sample RVTome_7_FD_203509 | JGI IMG/M metagenome (GOLD analysis project Ga0214473, IMG submission 203509) | Soil microbial communities from uranium-contaminated site in the Upper Colorado River Basin, Wyoming, United States - RVT98D197 | ecosystem: Environmental > Terrestrial > Soil > Contaminated >...
CCTTAAATCCTTCACCCATGCTCCTCTTCTGGCTAGACCGCCAATTTTATTCTTATCCCCTCAGGTAGGGCAGGGTTCAATCTCGCCATTAATATTATTGCTGTAGAGGAGAGTCAAGGTCTTGGGTGATTTCTGAGCATGAGAGGGCAATCCCATGAAAATCAGTAGGGTTACCAGTCCCAAAAAACATACAAAAAACCAAGTTTTTCTCATTCTATTGGCCATTGCCATTCACTAACACTATCGACTATTTATACCCCATCCATCTTTGGAAAACAAGGGAAAGTAAAGAACGCTAGGCGCTCAGCCTGCCTACCGCAGGCAGGCGCTCTGCGCATAGCAATAATTAAAATTAGGTGGTCCAGGGATTGGGGACAGGTCTCTGATAGCCTTTTTGGGAGGCTAAAATATCGAGGTGAAAGGTGGCAAGGTCTTCCAAAGAGGGGTCAGATTCTCCAAGGGTCCTTAAATCAATCATCTTGATATACTGGTGACATTTGTCGCAGAGATCGATACGGTAGGCCTCCTCTCCTTCACCACAAAAATACTGTAGAGATTCCTGTTCTTTGTTGTTGCAGAAAGGACAGAACAATCGGTCGATTCTCCACTGATAGCCGCAATAGGAACAAAGGAGATAACGCTTTCCCTCTTCTCCCTTTAATAGACTTAAGGAGGGGAGCGATCCACACATAGGACAATATCCTTTCAGCCAGGTTTCGGGATTGAATTCACTCTGAAGCTGTTCCCTTCCGGCCTCAATAGAAGGTTTGATGCTACTTTGGATTAAAAAAGATAAAAATACTTTATCTAATTCCAATTCGTCAGCAACCTTCTCAATCTTTTGTTCTTTTATTCCTTTGTTTAATAATCTCTTCAGGTCTATTCTTTTATTTTCGATAGTCTCTTCAATTTTTCTCACCTGTTCAGTCATATGAGGGTTTGCATCTTTTCCGATTTGGAGGAGGGTCCCAAAGAGTTTGATGGACGCCTCGATGTTCAATGGAAAATCTTCTTTCTGAATCAATGAAAAACCTTCTTTTGCCAAGAGTGCTTTCCATTCCTTTTTGAGTTTTACAGGTTTAATTTTTAGAGAGGTTTTTATCCCCTGTTGTGCTTCTTTGACTTTTTGATAAAAGTCCAACATCTCTCCATAGCCAGGTCTTTTCTTTTTAATCTGTTGAATCCTCTCTATCAACTTTTTCAATACAATCCCTCTTTACCTTTAATAAAGGGAGGAGATTAAGTAATTCCCCCTTTAATAAAGGGGGATAGAGGGAGATTATGAAAAAAACAGGCTTGTTTCGGGACTCCCATCCGAAACAAGCCCTCATAACACCCCCCATTCTCAGGGTTTATCCAATCATGTGTCGCAAATGGACGATAGGCTGAAAGAGGCGTTTAAGTGCCATCTTCCTTGTGATCCCAATGGTGTTTTCTGCCACAGCGAATTTGTGATACTTTTTGGGATCGTCAACAATAAGAAAGATCACCCTAACATCATCGGGATTGGCAAGCATCGCATCTTTGAAAGTCCCTTTCACCGCTGCAAGTCTCTTGTTGGCTTTTTCGAGGATCTCTTTCCGATCTCCGAAGCTCATCGCACCCGTTGGGCAAGTCTTCACACAAGCTGGGAGCATTCCTTCTTTGATGCGGTCGAAACACATGGTACATTTTGCCATGATTCCCGCACCAGAGATTCTTGGGATATCATAGGGACAGGCTTCGCGAACTTCTTTAAAATCCTCCGGTTTCATCTTCACTTTTGGGTTAAAGATAACTGCCCCTGTCTTCTCATCGTGTATAATAGCTCCTTTGACTTTTCCATCCGCCACTTCTTTACAGGGAGGAGACATACAGTGCCTGCACTGATCAGGGAAGAAATACCATTTAGGCTCTCCTCCTGGGACTTCTACCTCATTAAATCTTACCAATTTAAATGTCGAAGCGGAAAGATCAGCAGGGTTCTGGTGATTTCCTCGCTGCAGAGTTTTCGTCCCAGGGTTTTTATTCCACTGTTTACATGCGATTTGACACCCACGACATGCTGTACATTTCGTTGTATCTATAAAAAAGGATTTATCTGCCATTTAGGTCACCTCCTTTAATTCTTGGTTGTCTTTTTGGCTGGTCCCATAGTCAATTTTCTCACATTGGCCATGAATGCTTTTGATTCAGGTATCATGGTATTTGGATCTCCAATGGTTGGGGTCAATAGATTTGCACTTTCCCCACCATCCTTTGGCTGGAGCCAGCCAAAATGCCATGGTACCCCTATCTGATGGATCGTTTGACCAGCGACATTAAAGGGTTTTAAACGGGAGGTGACAATAGCCACAGCTTCTAATTTGCCCCGCTGGGTTTCAACGATCACCCTATCACCGTTCTTGATACCTCTCAATTTACCAAGCTCAATGCTCATCTCACAAAATACCTGAGGTTCGGCCTCAATAAGCCATGGTAGCCATCGGGTGAGAACTCCTGTCTGCCAATGTTCAGTGACCCGATAGGTGCTGCAGACAAAAGGATATTTCGGATCACAGGTGGCAAACGTATCCAGCCCGCCTTCAAAAACTTTGATGACCGGGTTGATCCTCTGGCTGGACATCAGATTCTTCTCAATCGGGCATTCCAGAGGCTCGTAATGTTCAGGGAAAGGACCATCATTTAAGCCCGGTCCGAAGAGTGAAGCCACCCCATCAGGTTTCATAATGAACGGATAGACTCCATTCGTGCCCATAGGTGGAACAGCGTTATCCGGTACATCCCCTATCCATTTCTTTCCTTCAGCATCCCATTTGAGGAGCGGCCTTTTCGGATCGCGAGGGTTTCCATCCAAATCAACAGAAGCTCGGTTATAGATGATCCTTCGATTAAGTGGCCAGCACCATGACCACTCTGGATAGAGGCCCAATCCAGTGGGATCGGTCTTCTTTCGACGGGCCGCCATATTACCCGCTTCGGTATAACTGGCAGAATAGAGCCAGTTTCCGCAAGAGGTGGTCCCGTCATCCTTTAGGGCAACAAAATTGGCCAATAATTTCCCAGTCGTGAGATCGTAACCATTGATTTCTTTTGCTACCTTATGGATATCAAAGTGACCACTCGTTTCATAGTCCCACTTTAAATTTAAAATCGGTTCTGGGAAGGTTCCCTTATCCTTCTCATAGAGAGCTCGGACCTTTTTAAATAGCTCATACATGATATCGCCATCGGGTTCAGCTTCTCCAGGAGGATTTGCAGCCTTGTAACGCCATTGCATCCAACGCCCACTGTTGCTAATGCTCCCTTCTTTTTCCAAGAAAGCGGCGCAGGGCAATTGGAAGACTTCTGTCTTAATCTTCTTGGGATCCATGCCAGGGCCCTTCCAGAAAGATCCTGTTTCGCTGTCAAAGACATTGACATTGACCATCCAGTCAAGTTTCGTCAATGCCTGACGAACTTTTCCGGCATGAGCGCTCGAACAAGCCGGATTCATACCCCAAGCAAAAAAACCAGTAAAAGTTCCCTTGAACATTTCATCAAAGAGGTTTAGCCAGGAGGCATCTTGAGTTGGGTCGAGCTTAGGCATCCAAGCGTATCCAAAGTCATTCTCTTTGGTTGCCTTTTCTCCGTACATCGATTTCAAAAGACTGATCAGGTATTTGGGACGATTTTTCCACCAGTTAACACTTCTCGGGTCCTTGGAAGCAGGTGTTGTCTTGTTATAATCCGCAAGGGTTGGCCACTGGGCTCGAGGTGTGGGTAAATATCCAGGGATGATATGGAAAAGCAACCCTTGGTCCGTTGACCCTTGGACATTCGATTCGCCACGAAGCGCATTGATTCCTCCTCCAGCAATTCCCATATTCCCGAGAAGATCTTGAATGATGGCCATGGTTCGAATGTTCTGAACCCCCACGGTATGCTGCGTCCAGCCCATAGCATAGAGTACAGTTCCAGCCTTATCCGGTGCTCCAGTTGAACCGTAAGCCTTGTAAACCTTCAGTAAGTCATTGGTCGGAGTTCCGGTAATCTCAGTAACCTTCTCCGGTGTGTAACGAGAATAATGTTTCTTCAGAAGTTGGAAAACACAACGTGGATCCTGCAGGGTCATATCCCTCTTCGGAATTCCTTGATCGTCCTTTTCTAAAGCCCAGGTCGATTTATCATAGGTTCTTTTATTGAGATCATATCCAGAGAAAAGGCCGTCATCAAAGTTATACTTGGGATTTACTATGAAGGAGGCATTGGTATAGTTCTTGACATAGAATTCATCATACATGTTGTTGTCAATGAGATACTTGATCATTCCACCGAGAAAGGCAATATCGGTTCCCGAACGAAGCCGGGCAAAGATATCAGCCTTTGTTGAAGTTCTGGTATACCTCGGATCCACATGGATGAAGATGGCTCCTTTATCTTTTGCTGCCTGGATCCATTTAAAGGAAACCGGGTGGTTTTCGGCGACATTACTGCCCATGTTCAGGATGACATCTGAATTCCGAAAATCTATGTAATGATTGGTCATTGCACCCCGTCCGTACGACTCTGCCAGAGCCGCTACAGTGGCGCTGTGTCAGATACGGGCCTGATGTTCAATATAGACGAGACCAAGGGCCCTGAGGAATTTCGCATAGAGCCAACATTCCTCATTGTCTAAGGCTGCACTTCCTACGGATGCAATCCCGTTGGCCCGATTCACCACCTGACCTGAGGCGTTTTTCTCCATGAAGCTGGCATCTCTGCTCTTCTTAACATTGGCTGCAATTTTCTCTAAGGCCCATTCCCATTTCACCTCTTTCCAGGTGCTGCTGTAAGGGGCCCTATAAAGAACTTTTTGGAGACGGTTCGGGTTAACTGCAATTTGGTAGCTCGATGCCCCTTTGGCACAAAGGGCTCCTTCACTAATGGGGTGGTCAGGGTCTCCCTCTGCATTGATTACTTTTCCTTTGGCATCGGTATGGACGATGATACCGCAGCCAACCGAACAGTAACAGCAGATTGACGTTGTTTCCTTCGCCCCTTTAATTCTTAGCTCCTGGGCATAAACTTCAGCCGGAGACAGGTCGAATCCTAACCCACCCATCACTGTCCCAGCGGCTGTAGCTCCCGAAATCTTTAAAAAGGTTCTTCGGGTAATTTTCATAAATGTTATTCACCTTCCTTTCTTAAATTTTTTTAAACGAGAGTTAAGTTCACCCCCTTTCTTTTATGAACAAGGGGGGATCGTTTAACCATTAGATTTTTCTAAGGCCCCCCCCAAGTTGTCCTACAAAAATAATTTAGAATTCAATTGGATAGAATGCATTGTAGGTTGAAGCATTGTGAAAGATAACACAATAAAAATTTTTGTCAATAAAAAAATGTATTAGATTCTCATAGTTACTTTATATAACATTTTCTTCCTTATTATTACTTATTTTTACCATTTTAGGGTAGTTTTAAACAGGAGTTGATCTACAAAAACTATTGGTGGGACAGATGAAACCTCTGTGAAGCGGGGAGCTCGCATTAACGGAGGGTCTCCCCGCTGCTCCTTGAGCTATAGGCAAAAAAGATTGATATTCTTATGAGTCTATGGTATTCAAGGGCTATACCAATAAGGGGGTGAAGAAATTAGATGGACCAAGAAATAAAGGATTTTTTGGAAAGAAAATTACTGGGGTTAGTGACGAAAGAGGATCTGGAGAAATGGAGACAGGAGACGAAGTCAAACCTCCGTCAATTAAGAGAGGAAAATAAAAACCAGATTCTTGAATGGAGGCAGGAGATTAAAAAGGATTTTGAACAGTTGGGAAAGGAGCGTAAAGTCGAGATAGGCCCGATCGTGGAAGAGATTAAGCAAGAGCTTGGAAATGTTCGGATTGAGATACAATCTACTTTGAATCAATCAAACCAGTCGTTAACTTCGGCTTTTAAACGGATCGATGAGGAAGTGAAGTTAGCCATTGGCCAATCGAAAGAGGAAATTAATGCAAGCCTTCGTTTGGTCAGAGAGCAAGGAATAGCCAACATCACCCACTTGAGCCAGGAGAACAAACTCGGCGTTGATTACTTGAAAGAAGGGGTGGAGAGTCTCAAAGGAGAAATCAACCGAGTGACAGAGGGAATCGCTGCTTTGAATGAAAAAATCAAATTAGGTTTTACTGAAATCAAAGAAGAATTAGGATCGATGATTAAATTCTCTTATGCAGACTTGGAGAAGAAATTAAACGCCTTAGAAGCAAGAATCAAAGCCCTCGAAAAAATGGTTTTTCCATAATCCTATTCCAATCCACTCTTGATTTCATTCCATCTAAATTGAAAAGGCTCCTTGCTAATTAGTGGCCTTTTTGTCTTCTTATGAAAGACTTAAGGTTAACGAGAGAGGTGAGTTTTTTCTAAGGGTCCTTTGGGTAATTAAGCTTCGACATTTTGATTAACGTTGTAAGTTTGTACGTTTTAAGTTTGTTTCCGTCAACCTGTCAGCTGCTCCTTGGTTGCCATTTATGTCCGAAGCAGTAACATAGCATTCGGACTTCGTCAACTCCTCATTGAGTCTCCGGAGGATTTCCTGCTGTTGCCGGATCGAGAAGTCAGCATATTTGGGGTCTTTTTTCCCATAAATCCTTTCAATAAAGGCAATGCAGTCTCTGGCAGTGCGGATCTGTGCAAGGATCATCTCACACTTTTTAAATCCCCAACGGGCTTCTATCGAGTCTTTCGGATGAGGGGAAAGCCAGGAACAGTTCTGATAGACATCATAGAAGGTGACCGAGCGGTTCTTTGTGATATTGATGGAAATCGACTCCATCATCTCTTTGACCATTTTTTTGTCGAGATGGTTCGATTCAATGATACGGGAAAGATGATCCATCAGGAGGATGATCATCCCATCACGGCTGAGGGTATTGTGAATTTCCCATAGGTCAGAACCCTCTGTGCATCCCCCTTTGACACACTGTTGGTATCCTGCCATAACAATAGGAACTCTATCCTTAAGAAAGCGGGTGGTTGTTTCCACCACCTTCGACATCTTCTCCATGGGGTCATAATCTGTTGGATCGATCCTCTTGGCCACAGCCTCAACAAAGTCTGTATACCTTTTATAAAAAGCAGGGTTATATTGCTCTTCAGAATAGAAAGGGTGCTCTTTGCCAGAGAGATACTTCCATTCCCCATTTTCCAGAATTGGCCATCGGAACTTCACCAGACCTAAAGGATGTGTCAGTTCCGGTTTGGGAGAAAAAAATTCCCTCAAACTCAGTTTTCGAACCTTCACCGGAAGCATCGACTCCCAGGTCTGAAGAGGATGGGCCTGGCTTCCGTCGAGGCAGACGTGGCCAATGATGCCGACATGGGATCTATCCATAGAAAGGAGCGTTCCGGGTGTGATCGAATCGGGAGAAATGCGGATGGGATATGTGTCACGGGGAAGGGTTCCTGTCCATGTCTCTGAAATGAGATAGAGAAGGGAGGCACGGAAACGTTTGTCCTGGTGCCACTCCGAATGGGTTGGAAGATGCTTCCAGTTCTTAGACCAGTGGCCAATCAGTTTGCCGTCCTTTGTCGTAGCAGCAGCGGGAAGATGTGCAATCCGGGCATAAATCCATCTGATCGTATAGGGGACATCTGCACAATCCGTGGGGATTTTGTACCGAATGAAAAAATCTTCCGTAATATTTTCATCAACCCATTTTCCAAACTGATGTTCTTCTTCAACCGTCCACCGGTGATCACCGACTTTCCAGACTTGATCAGAGGATTCGGATTCATTGAGCATTTGGCTGAGACATGGGGTGGAGATAAGGATAATCAGAAAGAAAGCGAAAAAGTGATAGAAGATCCGTTTAAAGCAAATGATGTGATAGTTTATCTTCATTGATATCCGATATTTCAATGCATAACAGGTGCCAAAGACCCATTTCGCAGGTTTTGATGAATAAGCCTTGGATTTTTAATAATAATTTAAATTTTAGTGAGAGGTCTGTAGTCGGAAATTTTAAATTGTTAAGAGTACCATTTTGTCAAAACTGACAAAATTTTTAGCTCCATAATCAACCCGTGTTAAATGAGATTTATTCAAGGAATGTTGTGGTAAAGTTGAGTTATCTTCTTGTCATTCAGAAAAAGATATGTTTTAAGAAATATTGAATCTCAAAGGCAATAGGGAAAGGGTACCTTTGCCGTCTGAAGAGAGGTGGGTTGGTTACTTAAGAATACGAGATGAGTCAGAATCGCCTGAAGGGATTCGAGGAGGGACCAACATGATTTGTTTTCCGCGACGAAATGCCAGGACCCGCTTGGGGGATTGGGTATATAGCACCCGGGCTAGGTCGTGTGGAAAGAAAAAAGATTTTGGCACGGTCATTGTTTTGGTTGCAAAACGGTGTAAGAAATCACTCAATGCAACAGTACAAAATCCCCCCATGGTAGGAGTCGTGAATCGCCCCGCGGGATGATTTTTATCAGTTCCCTTAAGGAGGACATCATACATCTCACGAGCATGTTCCATCTTCAGATCCCATTCGAACACTTCCACCTCAACGCTGCTATAAATCCAGGTAAATTGGAGATAGGATTCAAGATCAGGGGGACCGATCAGGATTAGATCTTTGCTTCTTATATCCTCTTGATGAAAGATGCCGTAACTGCCACCAGGATCCCAAAACAGAACAGGTCGATCTGGACAGACCAACCTCAGAGCTGAATGGTGGCACCATGCCGGTCCATACACAATGATCACCTGTAGCAAAGGTCGGTTTGGATTGTCTGCAACGGATTTCAGGTCAATAGGAGTGTTCACCCAATGCGTTGGCCGATTAGGGGCTGGGGCGTGAACACAGCTTATGATTAGACAGGAAAATAAAAGCAAAATTGGGACGAGACGAGGCTTGATGTTTTTAGGTTTTTTGAATAAGGTTAGCCGATCACCCATAAATAAACTTATATGACGATTTTCAGTTTGATGGAAGCATTCAGGAAATAATATATTACAAAATCTAATTTCCAGATTCCGCGAAAAGCTTAAGGTTACCCCCAAAAAGATTACAAAAGAATAGAAGCGTTGGGTCAATGGTGAAAAAATTTGAACTTAAAAAATAAGAGGTTCAAATTCTATTTTTTCTCTCTTTCTATATACCCTCCAGCCAAGGTGATGACACAAACCGTCTTATAATTTGGGTGTTCACCGCAACCGACTCCAATAACTCGAAAATCTGAATTGAAAATATTCTTTCGGTGTCCCCGGTGGGGAACCCCATCGTCTATAATGAGGCTCATCACAATATTTCTGGCCCTATCATGACCAAAGGATATATTTTCACCGATCACTTTCTGCCATGTTCCATAGCGGTTAACTCTATCCCAAGGTTGACTCTTGTCACTCCCCCGGTGCTGTGAACCCCCTGATAACCCTAAGTCCTTCACGTGATCCTTTGCTCCCCAAGACATGCCTTTCGATAGGTTGAGCAGAGGAACTGGTTTTGTAGAGCGGAGAAATCGGGTGGCTTCCATCAATGCTCCCACTCCTTCTTTGGTGATGATAGGAGTTTCGTTAGGGAGTTTGATGAGTTTATCATGATAGTATTTTTTGAATTGTTCAAGAAATGGAGCATAATCTTTTGGGGCGATTCTAGCGAGGTTTATTTCATGAACCACTGCCTTTTCCGAAGGCGAGGGGTAGTTGGCCCCATCCATATCATTCGAATAAGCAAATCCTTTAAGAGGGATGAACAAAAGCCAACAAAGGATTATTGAAATTTCAAATTTGGCTTTCACAGTCTTATCTTTACTCCATTGAGCAACCTATCAGAAAATTGAATAAGGTATCATCCTCCATACCCTTGTCTCGCTATTGGAAGAGAGAAGGGAAAATAGAAAGAATTAATTTAAAAGAGAGCCTGGACAAATTCCGTGGCGTTAAATTCCTTCAAGTCGTTGATTCCTTCGCCCACGCCAATATAACGGATGGGGATCTTTAACTCTTCTGTAATGCCTATGATGATTCCTCCCTTGGCTGTCCCATCCAATTTGGTCAGAGCGATACCTGTCACACCGACAGCTTCGTTGAAGAGTTTTGCTTGAGAAATCGCATTTTGGCCGGTGGTGGCGTCAAGGACAAGGAGACTCTCGTGGGGGGCACCCGGGCATTCTCGCCCGACAATCCGTTTCACCTTTTTCAGCTCTTCCATGAGATTGACTTTGGTGTGCAGCCTTCCGGCTGTATCAATGAAGACAAGATCGACATCTCTGGCGGTTGCAGCATGGATGGAGTCGAAGGCCACTGCGGAGGGATCTGATCCTCTAGATTGTTTAATCAGATCAGCCCCGACTCGATTTGCCCAGATCTCAAGTTGTTCCACCGCAGCCGCCCGGAAGGTATCTGCGGCACCAATCAGGACCTTCTTTCCCACGGATGAATATTGATGAGCAATCTTTCCGATGGTGGTCGTCTTTCCCACCCCATTGACCCCCATCACCATAAAGACAAAAGGTTTTGTTCGAGAGAAGTCGATGGAGAGTGGTTTTTCCCCTGATTTGAGAATCCGAAGGATCTCTTGTTTGATAAACTCCCTTACCTTCTCAGGCTCCAGGAGTTCCCCCCTTTTGAGTCCCTGGCGAACTCCCTCTATGAGTTGACCCGATGTCTTTACCCCCAAATCGGCCTCGAAAAGGAGACCTTCCAATTCATCCAAGAGATCTTGATCGATGGTCTTTTTCCCAAGGAAGAGTTGGTCGACCTTTTCTACAAAACCCTGATGGGTTTTCGAGAGGCCTTTTTTTAATTTTTCAAAAAATTTCCACATCTCATCCTCTCCCAACTTGCTTCATTCTTTTAATATCTATCACCATTAAGGGATAAAATCAAATTCATCCCCTGCTCATGGGATGAAATTTTTTAAACAAAAAAGGCGAGGGTTTTAGCCTCGCCTTTTTGAGAAAGACTTTGTTGGTGGTTATTTCTTACCCACATCCTCGAAATCGGCATCGACCACATCTTCCTGTGCCTTTGGCCGAGGACCCTCTTGAGGGCCGGCTTCAGCACCGGGTCCGGCAGCTCCTTTTTGAGATGCCTTTGCATACATCGCCTCTGCCAATTTATGGGAAGAACGGGTGAGTTCTTCTTGGGCAGATTTGATGGCGCTCAGGTCGTTCGTCTCCATCGCCTTTTTCGCTTTTGCGATTGCATCTTCGATATTCTGTTTTTCTCCAGAATCGACCTTATCCCCATATTCCTTCAAGGATTTCTCGGTCGTATAGATAAGAGTATCAAGTTGATTTCTCGCTTCAGCAAGCTCACGTCTCTTCTTGTCTTCTGCGGCATGGGCTTCAGCATCTTTGACCATCTTTTTGATATCATCTTCGTTGAGGCCGCTGGAGGCAGTGATTTTTATGGATTGTTCTTTCCCCGTTCCAAGATCTTTCGCCGCGACATGGACGATTCCATTGGCATCAATATCAAAAGTTACCTCGATCTGAGGAATACCTCGGGGAGCGGGTGGAATACCGACCAGTTCAAACTGGCCAAGGGTTTTATTGTCGGCTGCCATCTCCCTTTCACCCTGAAGCACATGGATCGTCACAGCAGGTTGACTATCCGATGCCGTGGAAAAAATCTGGCTCTTTTTTGATGGAATGGTGGTGTTTCTTTCAATTAACTTGGTGAAGACACCCCCCAGCGTTTCAATACCAAGGGAGAGTGGAGTGACGTCAAGTAAAAGCACATCCTTCACCTCACCCTTCAGGACTCCAGCCTGAATCGCCGCACCAATACCTACGGCCTCATCAGGGTTAACGCTCTTATTGGGCTCTTTCCCAAAGATTTGCTTCACTTTCTCCTGAACTTTGGGCATCCGGGTCATCCCGCCAACGAGGATCACCTCATCAATGTCCCTGGCTGAAAGTCCAGAATCGGCAAGGGCCTGACGGCATGGCCCTTCAACCATTTCAATAAGGTCCTCCGTTAGTTTTTCCAATTTGGCTCGAGTCAATTTCAGGTTCAGATGCTTCGGTCCTGAGGCATCAGCAGTGATAAAGGGTAGATTGATGTCCGTCTCCATCATGTTGGAGAGTTCAATCTTTGCCTTTTCGGCAGCCTCTTTCAACCGTTGAAGAGCCATTCGATCCTTTCTCAGATCAATCCCCTGATCTTTCTTAAACTCGTCCGCTAAGTAGTCGATGATACGTTGATCAAAGTCATCTCCACCCAGATGGGTATTCCCATTCGTCGATTTGACCTCGAAGACACCTTCGCCCAACTCGAGAATGGAGATATCAAAAGTTCCACCCCCGAGATCGAAGACAGCGATCTTTTCATCCTTTTTCTTGTCCAAACCATAAGCCAAAGAGGCGGCGGTCGGTTCATTGATGATTCGAATGACATTCAGACCTGCTATTCGTCCTGCATCCTTCGTGGCCTGACGCTGACTGTCGTTGAAATAAGCTGGGACGGTAATCACGGCATCGGTCACCTTCTCACCGAGATAGGCCTCTGCTGTCTCCTTCATCTTCTGAAGGACGAAGGCAGAGATTTCAGGAGGGCTGTACTCCTTATCCCTCACCCTGACCCATGCATCCCCATTCTTATTCTCCACGATTTTATAGGGAAGGATCTTCAGGTCTCGCTGCACCTCACGGTCTGAAAATTTCCTTCCCATCAGTCGTTTAATTGAGAAGATCGTATTCTCAGAGTTGGTAATTGCTTGACGTCTAGCAATCTGTCCTACAACCCTTTCCCCTTTATCTGTAAAGGCAACCACAGATGGAGTGATTCGACTTCCTTCCGGGTTAGCAATGACAACGGGATCCCCTCCTTCCATGATAGCCACTACTGAAAATGTTGTTCCCAAATCAATTCCTATTGTCTTAGCCATTTTAATTTCCCCTCCTTAAAATTTACCCCGTTAGAAATAATGCCCTGCTGTTCCCTCCGGGCCAGAGGCCCTCTGGGCCGGAGGCTGCAGTGGGGTTAGTTAGATTTTAAAATCATTCCACTTTCCTGCCCCCGCTGGAATTTCTAACGGGGTTTATTCAAAATCATTCCGATGTCCGGACCTCTTTCTCTGGAGGTTTTGACACAGAAACGGTTGCTGGCCTTAAGAGACGATCATTCAAGAGGTAACCCTTCTGGAACTCCTCGATGACCTGATTCGGTTCATGTTTATCAGTTTCCACGACCAACATGGCTTCATGCATGGCCGGATCGAAAGGTTTTCCAATAGATTCAAAGGAAGAAAGTCCAAACTTGTTCAGGGCCTGAAGGAGTTGTTGAAGGGTCAATTGAACTCCTTCCACTAATACCCCAGTGTCAACTATCTTTTCAGCATGATTGACCGCCCTCTCCAGGTTATCGATAAAAGGGAGGATTGCCCTGATCAGATCTTCATTGGCAAATTTGGCCCAATCTTCTTTTTCTCTCGCCGCTCTCTTTTTATAGTTCTCAAAATCGGCTGCCGTTCTCAACAGACGGTCATAATTCTCCTTCGCTTCTTTCTCTTTTTCTTCCAGCTTCTTTTTCAGTTCCTCAATCTCCTTATCCTCTTTTTTTTTCTTATTTTTTTGATGGTTTCCTTCTGCCAATAGCTCCGATATTTTTCCTTCATCCCCTTCCGGAGAGGGTTTCAAGGTAATAGGGATCTTTTTTTTCTCTGATCCTTCCATGATTCCGACTCCTCGTTGTTAATGAAAATGTCTCTCCAGGATCTCTGTGAGTAGTTTTGCGGAATAATCCACCAGGGGGATGATTTTGGAATAGTTCATCCTCCGAGGGCCTATCACTCCTAAGGCCCCCCAGACTTGTCCTGCACACCCATAGGTAGAAGTCACCAAACTACACGTTTCCATTTCTTGGACCTGACTCTCAGAACCGATTGCGATCTGAACTCCTCTGGGATCGATAAATTTATCTAACAGTTTTACCATGGTGGCCTTTTCCTCAAAGGTTCGAAAGAGATCGGTCATTCTCGAAACACTATTGAATTCAGGCTCATTTAAAATATTTGTCTTACCTTCGATGAAGACATCTGTGTCATCAATAGAAGAGAAGGCTTTTTCCCCAAGTTTGAGTGCCTGTTCAAGTAGACGGTCATAGGCATTCTTTGCCACCCTCATCTGTTCCAGAAGTTTCTCCCTCACCTGAGAAAGAGTGAGGCCCGTCAGAAAACTATTCAGATAATCTGAGAGATGGTCTAATTCGGATTGGGAAAAATTTTCCTCCATTTCAATAATTCGATTATGAATTGACCCAGTGGTGCTCACCACAATAGCCAAAAAAAAGTGTCTTCTTAATTTTACAAACTCAATATGTTGAAGCACCACGGAGCTCATTCGGGGGCCCCAAACAATTCCAAGATAATGAGAAGAGGACGAGAGGATTCGAGAAGTCTCTCTGAATAAGTCCGGCCCCTCGATGAGATGACTCAAATATTTGGATCGAATTTCTTGTTGTTCGTGGTCGCTGAGTTCGTGAACATTGATAATAGAATCGATATAAAATCGAAGTCCCTTCTCCGTAGGGATCCTTCCGGCTGAAGTGTAGGGTTGAAAAAGTAATCCCAATTCTTCCAAATCTGACATAATATTCCGTATGGTCGCGGGGCTGAGGTTGAGATTCGATTTTTTCGAAATGGTCCTTGACCCCACTGGTTCTGCCCAACGAATATAATCTTCAATTACAATCTCTAAGACCCGCTTCATCCTTTCGGAAACGGAAAAAACCATTTGACCTTTCTCCAGAATAAGTAAACCCCAATGATCTAAAACATTCCTATTTTCGTGATCTTAAGATAATAATGGTAGGGCGTTTTGTCAAGAAAATGGAAGATTTAGTTATTCCTCTTCTAATTTATTTTCCTCAATCTTATCAGGTAGTTCTATCTGTTCCCAAAGGGTTGGCACATAAAAATATTGCTCAAATATACGGTGGTAGGCGCTCCATCTGGAGCCCTCCAGGACTTGTTTTTTAATAAATTGTTGAATTCCATTCATTTTTGCATCCATATCATCCAGATAATGGAGCATCACTGCTTCCAGGGTCATCGGTCTTTTAGGTGAACCCCAAATATATTGGCCATGGTGGCTGAGGAGGAGGTGCTTTAATAAGGTGGACAGGTCTTTTGGAAAATCAGGCAGTTGGCGAATTTTATCCTCCACTCTTTCTATCCCTAGAGTAATATGGCCGAGGAGTCGGCCTTCATCTGAATAGTCAAAGGATCGGCGGTAAGAAAGCTCATCCACTTTACCCACGTCGTGAAGGATTGAGGCTGTAAGTAAAAGATCCAAATTCAACCCATTGTAATGGCTGGCGTTTTTTAATACAAGTTGAACCATAGAAAGGGTGTGCTCCAATAAGCCTCCTAAGTAGTTGTGATGGAGCCATTTAGAGGCGGGGGCGACTTTAAAAAGCTTAATAAAAGATTCATCCTCCCAGAAAAGTTTGAGAAGTTGATGGAGGTGTGGGTTTCTAATCTGGTCACTGATTTCTGCAAGGGACCGGAACATCTCTTCAATATCTTTTTCTGCCATGGGAAAGAAGTCTGAAAAAAGGATTTCTTCTTCCTCCACTCTTTGGATATGGGTGATGTTCAATTGAAGATGCTCCTGAAAGGAGACCGACTTTCCTATCACATGGACAAAATCGTCCTTTTCAAAAGAATCGGCAAAGGTTTCCACAGAGGTCCAGATCCTGCCTTCCATTTCTCCGGAACAGTCCATGAGTTTTAATTTCAAATAGGCATTTCCAGTTTTGGTAATCCCTGAAGATTTCTCTTTGACCAGGAAGAGAGAATCCACATAATCATTCTCTTTAATATCGACAATAAAAGTCTTCATTGGTTTTCCTCGCTTTAAACACTTGCGAGAATTTAGAATTAAGGAATTGAGGAATTCATAAGGTTTGTTGGGTCAATTGAGTTTATTGGGTTATTGAGTTGACCCAAGGAACTCAAGCAACACAAGCAACCCAAATAACCTTGTCATGCCTGAATCCCCAAATTCCTAAATTTCATAATTTCCTGAAGTTTATTTAAAGTGTTCAAATCCCAAGCGAGAGGGAGAATAATCTTCACCGTCTTTTCTTATCATATGGAGTCCTTCTTTTTTAGCAAGGATTTCTCCAATCCGGGTGATTGGGATCTTGAGCGAGCGGGCAAGGGAGGAGATCTTTTCTCTCATTGTCGATGGGGTAGTGAAAAGGAGTTCGTAATCCTCTCCTCCAGAAAGGGCGAACCGAAAAGGATCTTTTGAAAAAGACCGGGCCCATTTTTGGTAGGGTTTGGAGAGAGGAATTCGGTCCTCCCAGATACGAGCTCCCACTTCACTCTCTTCTAAAAGATGGGAGGTATCGATCAACAAGCCATCGCTGACATCGATCATGGCGGTCGCCAAGTGATATTTAGCGATGACTTGTCCCAATTCGACTCTTGGACAGGGAGAGAGATGTTTTTTGACCAATCCTTCTGATCCCTTTATTTTCATTTTTTTTTGAAGAATTTTCAATCCCAGAGCCGCATCGCCTAGTCTTCCGGAGACAAAGAGATCGTCACCCACCTTTGCCCCTTTCCTGAAAAGGAGTTTCCTTTTTTTCCCCTCACCTAAAAGGCAGATATTGATGATCATTTTTTGAGAAAGAGAGGTGTCCCCTCCAATCAATTCCACTCGGAACCGCTTCGCCTCTTGCTTTAAGCCACGGTAGAACGAAGAAATAAAAGAAACGGGAAGATTCTTGGGAAGGCCGATAGAGACGAGAAAGTATTTTGGAATTCCTCCCATAGAGGCAATATCACTCAGATTGACCGCGAGGGATTTTCTCCCCAACGGATAGGGATCCATCCAGGATAGGTCGAAATGGATGCCTTCAATAAGAATATCAGTAGTAACGAGCAGGACCTTTGTGCCCATCTCGATAACCGCCACATCATCTCCGATCCCCTGAATCAAGGCGGGATCAGAGGAATTTATCCATTTTCGGATTCGATGGATGAGCCCGAACTCACCGATCCCCCGAAGATCCATCTTGTTCGCTTTCAACTCCGAACTCTTGTACGGAACGGTTTCAAACCGTTCCGTACTGAACGCTTAACTTTCTTCTTGGCGAGGGCGATTTTCAAGACTTCGTCCATATGCCTGACCGGAATAAAGTCAATCTTTTTTCGAATGTACGGAGGAAGATCGACGAGGTCTTTCTTGTTCAGATATGGGATGATCACCACTTTGATTTTGTTCCGGAGAGCAGCAAGAGCTTTTTCCTTCAAGCCTCCGACGGGGAGGACTCTTCCTCTCAGCGTGATCTCACCCGTCATGGCTACATCCTTCTTCGCAGGGATACCTGTGAGGGCAGAGAAAATAGCAACCGCCATGGTAATGCCAGCAGAAGGTCCATCTTTCGGAATGGCGCCTGCAGGAACATGGATATGGATCTCTTTATTGTTGAGAGCGTTGGGGTTGATTCGATAGGCTTTTCCTTTGGATCGTGCATACGTGAGGGCGGCCTGTGCCGATTCTTTCATCACATCTCCGAGGTGACCGGTGAGGATCAGCGAGCCCTTGCCTGGAGTCGTGGAGGCCTCCACATGGAGAGTTTCACCTCCTGTCTCCGTCCAGGCCAGGCCGGTGGCCAAACCCACCTCGTTGCGTTTCTGTTCTTCATTTGGCAAGTAGGGAGGAGGCCCCAAAAATTGGTGAAGATTCTTTGTGTTGATTTTGGTTTTTTCCTTCTTTCCCTGCCTACCGGCAGGCAGGCCTTCTGCCACTCGCCTTGCCACTTTTCTACAAATGGAAGCCAATTCCCTTTCGAGGTTTCGAAGGCCCGCTTCCTGAGTATATTGTGAGATCACCAGGAGGATGGCTTTGTCAGAAATCTCGAGCCTCTTTGGATCGATTCCATTTTCTTCCATCTGCCGGGGGAGGAGAAAGGTTCGTGCGATCTTCAGTTTCTCCAGATCGGTATATCCGGGAAGGTTAATCACCTCCATCCGATCTTTGAGGGCAGAGGGAATGGGATCGGTCAAATTCCCTGTGGTGATGAACATCACCTGAGAGAGGTCGAAAGGGACATTGAGGTAATGGTCACTAAAGGCATGGTTCTGTTCTGGATCCAGAACTTCTAAGAGAGCAGAGGCTGGATCCCCACGGAAATCAATGCCGATCTTATCCACCTCATCCATCATAAAAACGGGATTGTTGCTTCGGGCCTGTTTAATCGATTGGATGATTCGGCCTGGTAAAGCGCCGACATAGGTGCGACGGTGGCCCCGAATTTCAGCCTCATCTCTTATCCCACCTAAAGAAATTCTCACAAATTTTCTCCCCAAAGCCCTGGCGATCGATTTGCCCAGGGAAGTTTTTCCCACCCCGGGGGGACCGATGAAGCAGAGGATCGGGCCCTTCATCTTTTTTTTCAGTTTGTGAACGCTCAGGTATTCTAAAATTCGTTCTTTCACTTTTTCTAAATTGTAATGGTCCTCCTCCAGAACTTTTTTTGCTTGATGTAGATCAAGGCTATCCGTGGTCGATATGGACCAGGGCATATCGACTAACCAGTTGAGATAGGTCCGCACCATGGAGGCCTCTACAGCATCCGGATGCATCTGATCTAACCGCTCCACCTCTCGTCGCGCCTCCTTCTCAACCTCTTTAGGCATTTTGGCCTTTTTGATCTTCTGCCGGAGGGATTTAATTTCTTCGGTCCGTTCATCCACCTCACCGAGCTCACTACGGATCGCCCTCATCTGTTCTCGAAGAAAGTATTCTCTCTGCGTTTTGGTGATTTCATCTTTGGCCTGGGACTGAATCTTGGCCTGCATGGTGAGGACTTGGACCTCTTTTCCAAGAAGCTCGTTCAGTGCCTTTAGTCTTTCTATCGGATCAAGAATTTCCAAAATCTCCTGGGCTTTTTCAACGGTGAGGTCCAAATTAGAGGCCACCAAGTCCGCTAACCTTCCTGGATCGTCAACGCTTTCGAGGATGAACATTAGATCCGGGGAGAGAAGTTTTCCATAGGAAACAATCCTCTCCAGTTGTTCTCTGACATTTCTCATCAGGGCTTCCGTCTCAAGGGTAATCTCGGTGACGAAGGGATCCTTAATATTTTCTACTTTCACACGGAGATAGGGCGTCGTCTGGAGGGTTTCTTTGAGGGATGCCTTGGAAAGACCCTGAACAAGAATCTTGACCTTTCCATCAGGTAGTTTGAGCATCTTCATGACGACGGCAACTGTACCTACCCGATAGAGGTCCTTGGGAGAAGGGTCTTCTTCAGAGACTTTTTTTTGAGCGACCAGGAAGATCAGGCGGTCTTTGGAAAGGGCTTCCTCTAAAGATTTGATCGATTTTTCCCGACTGACAAAAAGGGGAAGGACCATATAGGGGAATACAACAAAATCTCTGACAGGGAGCAGAGGGAGCGTTTCCGGAAGGGAAAGCAGATCTTTTTCAAGTTCTTTTTTCATATCGTTTTAATATGGTTTCAATAAGATTTGAAGTAGAAACCCCCTGGACAAAGGGAATGATGACCACTTTTCCTCCCAACCTTTCCACCACTTCCCTTCCCACTATCTCTTCTTTTGTCCAATCCCCTCCCTTGACAAGAACATTTGGATGGAGGGAAGTGATGAGTTTCAAAGGGTCTATTTCATTAAATATAGTTATATAATCCACACACCCGAGGCTGGAGAGGATCTCTGTCCTCTCTTCTTCAGGAAGAACAGGTCTTTTAGGTCCTTTTATCATTCGAACTGAAGAGTCACTGTTGACCCCTACGACCAGGATGTTACCTAGGGCTCTGGCTTTTTCGAGATAGCGGACATGACCGATGTGCAGAAGGTCAAAACAGCCATTTGTAAAAACAATCCGTTTCCCCTTTGTCTTGAGGTCTTTGATGATTCTGGTAAGCTCTTTTCTTTCTTTTATTTTTTGTTTCATTTAGTGCCTTTTCTAATTAAGTATCAGATTTGAACTTTAGAGTCAACCCTTCGACCCTCTGGTCTGAAGACTGAGGGGTTGCTTTCGACCAGAACTCAGGCCGAGGAGCTCTGGTTTTTTATCTGAGCGGTGATGGGGATCCGAACCGGAATTATGGAATGGGCAAATCTGTTTCCTAAAATGAGGTGGATAGGCAACACTTGACAAACAGAAAAGAGTGGTTATTTCTTATTCAAGAAAAGAAATTTAAAGAAGGAGGGATGCGTTATGGTATGGGAGCTTACACCCTGGAGGCCTTTTGAATTTGATAGGATAAGGAAAGAAATGGACAGGCTTTGGGATTCCTTTTTAGAAGGGAGGCCAGTGAGGAGAGTCGAAGATGACAGGGAATGGCTTCCTTCGGTCGATGTGTCAGAGACGAAGAATGACCTCGTCATCAAGGCTGAAATGCCGGGTTTGGACCCCAAAGATATTGATATCTCTATGAACAATGGCTATCTCACGATTAAAGGCGAGAAGAAGCTTGAAAAAGAGGAAAAGGAAGAAAATTACCATCTGATCGAAAGAAGTTATGGATCTTTTACCCGTTCGGTTCGACTTCCCAGAGAGGTCCAGAGTGACAAGATTACGGCGTCCTTTAAAAATGGGATTTTGAAAATCACACTTCCGAAATCCGAAGAAGCTAAGAAAAAGGAGATTAAAATAAAGGTTGAATAAAATAAAATCTTTGTCGTGTAAGAGAAGGGCGTCCTAAGGGGCGCCTTTTTTATTTGCCTATTTTCCATTAGGATTTTTCTGGAATACCTGCACAAAGTTTCTAAATTTTATTAAAAGAAGCAACTTTCCATTTCAAACTTGACAAACCTATGGGATTGCTTTAGTTTTTAAAAAATGGGAAGCCAACTCATCCTGGCCTCCAAATCTCCCCGTCGTTATGAATTGCTAAACCAGCTGGGTCTTGATTTCGAGGTAATTCCAAGCAGAGTAATGGAGGATTTTGTTCAAAAAGAATCTCCTCAAGACCATGTCATTCGATTAGCAGAAGACAAAGCAAGAGATGTGGCGGGTGGATATCCTGATCGCTGGGTGATTGCTGCCGATACTGTTGTTATTATTAATGGGTTCATTTTAGGGAAACCGAAGAACCGAGAAGATGCGATGGAAATGTTACGTCGCTTAAGTGGTCAAGAACATTGGGTATTAACAGGATTTTCTGTCTGCCATTTAGGAAAAGGAAAAGGCGATAAAGAAGCGGTCCAAACAGCCGTGAAGATGAAGACACTGACTCCCGCAGAGATGGAATGGTATGTGCAGACAGGTGAACCCTTTGATAAGGCAGGAGGATATGCCATCCAGGGGATTGGCTCTTTTATGATCGAATCGATCCGGGGGTCTTATACGAATGTCGTGGGCCTCCCTCTATGCGAGTTGATTCAGATGCTTCAACGGCTGGGAGCGATCACAATTTCGGAATGCGGAATGCGAATTTCAGAATAAGAAGATAAATCCCCCCTCGCTCCCCTTTGCAGAAGGGGGGTGGGAGAGGTTAAACAAACTCATGTCCTCAGTTAAAGAAAATTTATTACGGGTGATAGAAAGAATAGAGAAGGCGGCTCGGAAAGTAAATAGAAATCCAGACGAGATTCATTTGGTGGCGGTGTCCAAGACTGTTGAGGCTGCTCGAATCAAGGAGGCGATTGAGGCAGGAATCTCTATCCTGGGCGAAAATTATATTCAGGAGGCGCAAAAAAAGATTGAAGAAATTGGAAGGCCTGCCTGCACGGAGCGTTTCGGCGAAGGCAGGGCCGTGTCTTGGCACTTCATCGGACACCTTCAGTCAAATAAGGCAAAATATGCCGTTCGCCTCTTCGATATGATACACTCTATAGACAGTCTCCCTTTGGCTGGAGAATTGAATCGCAGAGCTGAGCAGGCAAATCAAATAATCAAAGTAATGATTGAAGTAAATCTCTCTAAGGAAGAAACAAAATTTGGGACGGACGAGAAAATGGTGATGAATCTTGCCAAGGGGATTCAAAATCTTAATCATCTCTCCTTAGAAGGACTGATGACCATGCCCCCTTATTTTGATATACCAGAAATGAGTCGGCCTTATTATATTGCGCTTCGGGAATTAAAGGAGAGGATGGCAAAAGAGGGAATTCCCATGAAAGAACTTTCCATGGGAATGTCCAATGACTTTGAGATTGCCATTGAGGAAGGGGCCACCTACGTTCGTGTGGGGACAGCCATCTTTGGACCGAGAAAATAAAAATTTAGGTTAAGGTTGAGGTTTAGGTTGAAAAATTCTTAACCTCATCCTTAACCTGAACCTTTACCATAGCGCATTAGAGTGCTGGAGATGATATGAAGGCGAAGATAATACTAATGATAACCTTTTTAATGGTGGTGAGTGGTTGTGCCAAGAAGGCTCCTCCTGTACCTTGGGAATCCATCGTTCCTAAAAGAATTGTTGACCTGAGGGCCACGCCGAGAGAAGATCGCCTCCTCTTAGAATGGAGCGTCCCTAAGGAAAATACAGATAAGTCGGCGCTTATTGATTTGGCAGGTTTTCAAATTTTGAGATCTGAAGGGGTTCTCATCGGAGAAGAATGTAGGGGATGCGGAGAGAAGAAAACAGTCGTTCACGAGATGAAGTGGGATAGCAAAGAAGAGGGGAAAAAGGATAACAAGGAAAAGGGTGAGAAGGTTAGCAAGGAAAAAGGTAAGGAGGATAGAAAGGAAGAGGAGAAGAAAAAAAGAGTGGCTATCTTATTCGAAGATCACGTAGCAAGAAGAGTTTATGTCTATCAAGTGGTTTCAACCAACCGGAGAGGGTACCCCAGCGCTCCTTCAAATCCGGTAACGGTCTATTGGGATTATCCACCTCAGGCCCCAGGAATGGTGAAGGGAGAGCGAGGAGATAAGAGGGTAGAGCTTTACTGGGAGCCTGTTGAAAGGGCAACGGGCTATAATGTTTACCGAAGGTTAGAAGAAAAGGAATTTTTCACCAGACCATTAAACAGAGAGCCATTGACAACGACCCATTTTCTAGACCTGAATGTAGAGAATGAAAAGAAATATATCTATTCGGTCAGAGCAGTGAGAAGGGTGGTCAAGACGGATGTGGAGGGGAAGGGGTCCTTGGGAGTTCCTCTCACTCCCACTGACCTCATTGCGCCTGTCGCTCCCGTAGGTCTGGTGGCTATCCCTCTTAAAGATGGGATGGAGTTGAATTGGAGGAGGAATCGTGAATCGGACCTTTTAGGGTATAATGTATATCGTAGGAACCCTGGGGAGAAAGAGTTTAAAAGAATGAACGAGAGTCCCCTGACCAAAGAGACCTATCTTGATACAGAGGTCGTTTTACAACAGGAATATGAGTATGTTGTGACAGCAGTGGATAACTCCACCCAAAAGAACGAGAGCCCCCGATCTGAAGAAGTGAGGGTGAAATATTTATACTAATGCGGATTTTGGAATTCGGATTGCGGAGTAAAAAATATGAGCACGATTTCTGAGATTTGAATTTTTTGATTTCGTTCCGCATTCCGCAATCTACATTCCGCAATGGGAGAACCGATGCATTTTTTTAAATATAAGAATCATCAACTTCAATGTGAGGGTATTCCCATACAGCAGATCGCTGAAAAAGTGGGAACCCCTTTCTATCTTTACAGCTATCACACCTTAGTAAGGCATTTCACCGTTTTCGATGATGCCTTCAAAGGAATTCCACATCTTGTCTGTTATTCAGCCAAAGCCAATTCCAATCTTGCCCTACTTCGCCTCTTCGTCAATTTGGGGGGAGGAGTTGATATTGTCTCAGGAGGAGAGCTCTACCGAGCCCTAAAGGGTGGAGCAGACCCACAAAAGATTGTATTTTCAGGGGTTGGGAAAAGAGAGGATGAAATTGAATATGCCCTGAGAAGCGACATCCTTATGTTTAATGTGGAGTCTTCTCAGGAACTTGAGGTAATCAACGAGGTAGCAGGACGAGTAGGGAAAAAAGCGTCCATTGCCATCCGTGTCAATCCTGATATTGATCCGAAGACCCACCCTTACATCTCGACCGGGTTGAAACAGAATAAATTTGGTATCGATATCCTGCGAGCACCGATAGCCTACCGTCTGGCCAGTCAATTGCCCAATTTAGAAGTTGTTGGAATTGACTGCCACCTGGGTTCACAGATTATTGAGGCTGAACCTTTTATGGAGGGTTTGAGGAAGCTGAAAAATTTAGTCGAAGATTTGAGGAAGGAAGGGATGGAGATCCAATATTTAGATTTGGGGGGCGGCCTGGGTATCACTTATGAGGATGAAGAACCTCCCCATCCCATTGAATACGCCTCCACCATTCTCGAAGCGATTCGGGGTTTCGGCTGCACACTCGTCTTGGAGCCAGGTCGCGTCATCGTAGGAAATGCAGGGGTTTTGGTCACAAAAGTTCTCTACACCAAAGAGAATGAGGAAAAGCGGTTTGTCATTGTGGATGCAGGCATGAACGATCTGGTCCGGCCCAGTTATTATGGGTCCTACCACCACATTCTTCCTGTCAAGGAAGAAAAGCGCGAAGAGACTATAGCCGATGTGGTAGGTCCCATCTGCGAGTCGAGCGACTTTTTAGCAAAAGGACGGAAGCTCCCCAATCTCAGTTCGGGTGAACTGATTGCCGTGATGAGTGCCGGCGCTTATGGTTTTTCCATGTCCACCAACTATAACTCCAGGCTCAGGGTGGCAGAAGTTCTGGTTCGGGATGATCAGATGTTTGTGATTCGAAAGAGAGAAGGTTATGAGGATCTTATTCGGGGAGAGGAGATCCCTGAATTTTTACTGCCGTAAAGCGGAAGGGGTAAGGCGTAAGGTGTAATGTGTAAAGTGTTTCCCCTTCACGCCTTGCGCTTCACGCCTGGCGATAGGGAGAGTTGATGAAGATTCCTTTTATGAAAATGAGTGGGAGTGGCAATGACTTCATTCTCATTGACCACCGGGAGCCCTTTCTCAAAGAAGATCGTTTGAGGGACTTCATCCGTAATGCCTGCCGAAGGAGAATCTCCGTCGGTGCAGACGGTCTCATTTTGGTCGAACGGACCCAGAAAGCCGATTTTAGGTGGCGCTACTTTAATGCGGATGGAGGCGAAGCAGAAATGTGCGGTAACGGGGGTCGTTGTGCTGCCCGCTTTGCTTATTTAAAAGGGATAGGCGGTCCCTCTTTGAAATTTGAAACGTCAGTCGGGATACTCTCTGCCGAAGTAAATGGGATGAGGGTTAAGCTTGAGTTACCCAAACCGTTTGGCCTTAAAATAGATGAGGTTATTTCGATTGAGGGGAAAGAATATACTTTTTCAAGTATCAACACAGGCGTTCCCCATGCCGTTCTTTTTGTAGAAGACCTTGAAGGGTTGGATATCGTTCGAATTGGAAGGGCGATCCGATATCATTCCCTTTTTTTACCGAGGGGAACCAATGCTAACTTTATCCAGTCGGGAAAGGACTCCCCATTATCCATCCGGACCTATGAACGGGGGGTGGAAGACGAGACCTTAGCCTGTGGCACAGGGACTGTCGCCTCCGCCTTGGTGGCTGCCATTAAAGGGCTGGTAAAATCTCCAGTATCCCTTCAAACCCGGGGAGGTGAACTTCTAACAGTTTATTTTGAGATCGAAGGCAAGGAAGTAAAAGAAGTTTTTTTCGAGGGAGATGTCCACATCATCTATGAAGCTGAGATGTGGGAGGAGGCCTATCAATGAAAGAGGTCAGAGCTATTGTCGTTGGCGCAGCCGGTAAAATGGGAAGCCGCATTATTCATATCATTCATGAGACCCCTTCGATTGTCCTTGGCTGTGCCATCGAGAGATCAGATCATCCGTCCATTGGGAAGGATATTGGAGAAATCATTGGATTGGGGAAGATGAATATTCCTTTGGAAGGGGATTTGAATAAGGGGAGAGGGGATGTCGTCATTAACTTTACTAATCCTAAAGCCTCCATTGGGAGTCTGGAATTCGCTCAAAAGATGGGGTTGGCCACTGTCATTGGGACGACCGGTTTGAGTCCAGAACAGATGGAGAGAATCAAGGAACTTTCGAAAGGCGTTCGGTGTGTTTTCTCACCCAATATGAGCGTTGGAGTGAATGTCATGTTCAAGATCGTCCAAGAGGTTACTCAGGTTTTGGGTCCGGAATATGATATAGAAATATTTGAAGCCCATCACCGCCTGAAAAAAGATTCGCCCAGTGGCACAGCGGCGAAATTAGGAGAACTGATTGCCAAGGCCAGCGGTCGTGATTTTGGTCAGGTAGGAGTTTATGGCAGGAAGGGGATGGTGGGCGAGAGGACAAAAGAAGAGATCGGGATGCAGGTGATCCGGGCAGGAGATATCGTCGGAGAACACACCGTGCTTTTTGGAGGGATTGGCGAACGATTGGAGATCATCCATCGCGCCCACAATCGAGATAATTTTGCACGGGGTGCCGTTCGGGCAGCCCTCTGGGTGGTGAACCAGCCCAACGGTCTTTATGATATGCAGGATGTGTTGGGGTTGAGGTAACGGCAGAACGGGTGTGTCTCGTTCTGCCTGTCTATATGGATTAAATTATAATTGAGAAAGGATCGGAATGAAGATCGTTCGATATCAAGATGGAAACAAAAAAAATTGGGGAGTGATTGAGGGAGATACCGTCCGTGAAATGGACGGAGATCCTTTTGGCCACTTCCACCTGGCCTCCGGGATGAAAAAAATGGGAGAGATAAAACTCCTATCACCCTGCCTTCCCACGAAAATTGTTGCTTTGGGTTTGAACTACCGTGACCATGCTGAAGAAGTGAAAATGCCTATTCCCAAGGAACCTCTTCTATTCATGAAACCCTCCACCTCTGTCATCGGACCTGGGGAAGGCATCATTCATCCGAAGATGTCCAAGAGGGTTGACTACGAAGCAGAGTTGGCCGTGGTGATTGGGAAGGTGGCGAAGAAAGTTTCGGAGGAGAAGGCATCTGATTATATCCTTGGATATACCTGTCTGAATGATGTGACGGCCAGGGATTTACAACCCAAGGAGGGTCAGTGGACGATGTCGAAAGGCTTTGATACTTTTTGTCCCATCGGTCCCTGGATTATGACAGACATCGATCCTCACCACTTAGATGTAGCGAGTTTTCTTAATGGAGAGAGACGACAGCATTCTAATACGAAGAACCTCATCTTTGGTCCCCATCAACTGGTCAGTTTTATTTCTCGTGTGATGACGCTTCTTCCAGGAGATGTCATCGCCACAGGAACGCCTTCTGGAATCGGTCCGATGACCATTGGCGATAAGATAGAGGTGGTGATCGAAGGGATTGGCACCCTTAGCAATCAAGTCGTTGCCGAGGAATGATTAGGAGATAAGAGATGAGCAGAAAAAAATCGATCGGGCTTTATCACAGGGCATTGGAGATGATTCCAGGCGGGGTAAACAGCCCGGTCAGAGCCTATAAGGCCATTGGCGTTCCACCCATTTTTATTGAGCGCGCAAAAGGATCGAAAATTTATGATGCAGACGGCAATGAATATATTGATTACGTGGGATCTTGGGGCCCGATGATTTTGGGCCATGCCCACCCAAAGATTGTGTCAGCACTTAAAAAGGCCATTCCAAAAGGCACGAGTTACGGTGCCCCAACCCCCCTGGAAATAGAACTAGCCAGCAAAGTGAAGAAGGCCTTCCCGTCCATAGAATTGGCGAGGATGGTGAATTCGGGTACCGAAGCGGTGATGAGTGCCGTTCGAGTGGCAAGGGGTTATACAGGTAGGACTAAAATGATTAAATTCGATGGATGTTATCATGGCCACGGTGATAGTCTCCTTGTCAAAGCAGGCTCCGGTGCAATGACCTTCGGTATCCCCGATAGCCTCGGTATTCCGGAGGATTTAGCAAAACATACCTTGACTGCATCCTATAACAACCTGGAAAGTGTCAAAGCCCTGATCACTCAATTTCCCGAGCAGATTGCTTGCATCATTGTAGAACCCATTGCTGGGAATATGGGGGTGGTTCTTCCCGAAAGGGGATTTTTAGAAGGGTTGAGAAAGATCTGTGATGAAAAAGGGATCCTTCTTATTTTTGATGAAGTCATTTCTGGATTCCGGGCAGCCTACGGAGGTGCTCAGGAGCTTTACAAAATCAAAGCGGATATGACTTGCCTCGGAAAGATTATCGGAGGAGGTCTCCCTGTAGGGGCCTTCGGGGGAAGGAAAGCGATTATGGAAAGGGTGTCTCCTCTCGGAGGGGTCTATCAGGCCGGGACACTTTCCGGGAACCCTCTGGCCATGACTGCTGGGATTGCAACACTAGAGCTCTTGAAAGGAAAAAAGGTTTATCAGGATTTGGAGAAAAAGACTCTTTATTTAACAGAGAAGATTTCCGAATGCGCTGAGGAGAGGGGAATTCCCTTCTCCATGAATCGAGCCACAGGAATGTTCACCCTCTTTTTTACAGAGGGTCCGGTCAGGGATTATCGGTCCGCCAAGACGAGCGATACTAAACGATTTGCCCAGTTCTTTATTGAGATGATGAACGAAGGGATTTATCTTCCTCCCTCCCAATTTGAGGCTTGGTTCATTTCTCTGGCACACACTCAGAAGGATCTGGACAAAACGATCGAAGCGTGTGATACGGCTTTCACAAAGATTACTTAGAAAATAAAAGTCGTTGGTCTAAGGGTTAAGGTAAAGAAGCCAGTTTTGTTGATG